>ERZ772978.5-NODE-5-length-222123-cov-15.8106_pt1 | contig 222123 bp, 173 predicted proteins | sample MGYA00511675_ERZ772978 | MGnify/ENA primary metagenome ERZ772978 (study PRJEB29015, sample SAMEA2738092) | human oral metagenome | biome: human oral; feature: human-associated habitat; material: saliva | place: China | collected 2156 ... | reverse complement strand
CAAGGCACCGACGGTGCCGATCAGCCGATGGCGAAGACGCGGCACTGAGACGCGAGACTGAGCCATGACGCGCCGGTAGCAGCCCCCAGGGGCCGCCCCGGCGCGTTTCATTTTGGGGCCTCTGATCATGGTTCGGTCCGCCTCCACCCGGCGGACCGACTTTTATCTGCCAGCAGGTCCTGTCGTCACCCAGCGTGCGCGGACCGCCCTGCCCCACCGGCCCCCTGCCTGCAGGCGGCGCCCCGGGCTGGCATACTGGGGGCCTCCTCCCCCCCTCCAGGACACCGCCATGACCATCAAATCCCGCGCTGCCGTCGCCTTTGCCGCCGGCCAGCCCCTGCAGATCGTCGAGATCGATGTCGAGCCGCCCCGCAAGGGTGAGGTGCTGGTGCGCATCACCCATACCGGGGTCTGTCATACCGATGCCTTCACTCTGTCCGGTGACGATCCGGAAGGTCTCTTTCCCGTCGTGCTGGGCCACGAGGGCGCCGGCATCGTGGAAGCCGTGGGCGAAGGCGTCACCTCCGTGAAGCCCGGCGATCACGTCATTCCGCTCTACACCGCCGAATGCGGCGAGTGCCTGTTCTGCAAGAGCAACAAGACCAACCTCTGCACCTCGGTGCGCGCCACCCAGGGCAAGGGCGTGATGCCCGATGGCACCACGCGCTTCTCGTACAACGGCCAGCCGCTCTACCACTACATGGGCTGCTCCACCTTCAGCGAATACACCGTGGTGGCCGAGGTCTCGCTGGCCAGGATCAATCCGCAGGCCAACCCCGAGCACGTCTGCCTGCTGGGCTGCGGCGTCACCACCGGCATCGGCGCCGTGCACAACACGGCCAAGGTGCAGGCCGGCGACTCGGTGGCCGTCTTCGGGCTGGGCGGCATCGGCCTGGCCGTCATCCAGGGTGCACGGCAGGCCAAGGCCGGGCGCATCATCGCCATCGACACCAATCCCGACAAATTCCCGCTGGCCCGGCAGTTCGGCGCCACCGACTGCGTGAACCCGAAGGACCACGACAAGCCCATCCAGCAGGTGCTCATCGAGATGACCGGCTGGGGCGTGGACCACACCTTCGAGTGCATCGGCAACGTCAATGTCATGCGTGCTGCACTGGAAGCGGCCCACCGCGGCTGGGGTCAATCGGTGATCATCGGCGTGGCCGGCGCAGGACAGGAAATCTCCACCCGCCCCTTCCAGCTGGTCACCGGCCGCCGCTGGCTGGGCACCGCCTTCGGAGGCGTGAAGGGCCGCACACAGCTGCCTGGCATGGTGGAAGACGCCATGCACGGCAAGATCGACCTGGCCCCCTTCGTGACCCACACCATGCCGCTGGACGACATCAACGATGCCTTCACGCTGATGCACGAAGGCAAGTCGATCCGCAGCGTGGTGCATTACTGAGCACCCTTCCTGTCACGACCGGCCGACACAACCGGCCGGCATGACGGCTCAGCCCCGGGGCCGTGCCTTCGGCCGGCACCCGGGCAATGTCTTCGGCCGGCCCCACGGACACGAAACGATGAAACAGATCGAACAGCACGCCTGCTTTGGCGGCCGCCAGGAAGTCTGGCAGCACCCCTCCTCCTCCACCGGCACGCTCATGAACGTGGGCGTCTACCTGCCGCCGCAGGCGCTGGCCGGCGAGAAATGCCCCGTGCTCTATTGGCTTTCGGGCCTGACCTGCACCGAGCAGAACTTCATCACCAAGGCCGGTGCCCAGCAACACGCCGCCCGCCATGGCCTCATCCTGGTGGCCCCCGACACCAGCCCGCGCGGCAAGGAGGTTGCCGATGACGAAGGCTACGATCTGGGCCAAGGTGCCGGCTTCTACGTGAACGCCACCCAGGCGCCCTGGGCCGACCACTACCGGATGTACGACTACGTGGTGGAAGAGCTGCCGGCGCTCGTGGAAGCCCACTTCCCGGCCAGCGATGTGCGCAGCATCTTTGGTCATTCGATGGGCGGGCATGGCGCGCTGGTCGTGGCCTTGCGCAATCCCGAGCGCTACCGCCGTGTCTCGGCCTTCGCCCCCATTGTGGCCCCCTCGCAGGTGCCCTGGGGCCAGAAGGTCCTGGGCGCCTACGTGGGCAACGATCCGCAGGCCTGGAAGGCCTGGGACAGCGTGGAACTGGTCAAGGCGCTGGCCGCCGATCAAGGCAGCACCAGCATCCGCCCGCCCATTCTCATCGATCAGGGCGGTGAGGACACCTTCCTGCACGAGCAGCTGCGCCCCGAACTGCTGGAAGCGGCCTGCGCCGCCGTCCAGTACCCGCTGGAGCTGCGTCTGCAACCCGGCTACGACCACAGCTACTACTTCATCGCCAGCTTCATCGGCGAGCACATTGCGTGGCACGCACAGGCGCTGCAGGAAGCGCCGTAAGCAGCAAAGCCCTCATGCGGCGGCGTCCTGCCGCCAGCATGAGTACCCAGCCCGGGCAGCAGGCAGCACACCACGCGCCCGCCCGGCCCGGCGGCCAGACAGCCTGCTTCAGCTCACCGGATCATCCAGCCCGATATCCAGCGACCGGCTGCTGTGGGTCAGGTAGCCCAGCGCGATGAAGTCCACGCCCGTTGCCGCCACGCGATGAATGCGCTCGACCGTGATGCCGCCCGATGCCTCGGTGCGTGCCCGGCCCCGGCACATCGCCACGGCCTGCACCAGCATCTCGTCATCCATGTTGTCGAGCAGCACCAGGTCGGCCCCCGCCTCCAGCGCCTCTTCCAGCTGACCCAGCGTGTCCACCTCCACCTCCAGCGGGATGAGGTGTCCGGCCGCCTGCCGGGCGCGCCGCAGGGTCTGCGCCAGGCTGCCGGAATGCACCAGGTGGTTGTCCTTGATCAGGATGGCGTCATCCAGACCCATGCGGTGATTGCAGCCCCCTCCGGCGCGCACCGCGTATTTCTGCAGGACCCGCAGCCCGGGCAGGGTCTTGCGCGTACAGGTGATGCGCGCGGCCGTACCCTCGGTCTGTGCCACGGCAGCAGCCGTCAGGGTGGCGATGCCGCTCAGATGCGTCATGAAATTCAGCGCCGTGCGCTCGGCCGACAGCAGCGAACGCACCGGCCCCTGCACGCGTGCCAGCACCTGCCCGGGCAGTACCCGCTGCCCGTCCTGCGCCCAGGCCTGGAACGTCACGGCCGGATCGAACAGGTGAAAGGCCAGACGGGCCAGATCCAGCCCGGCCACCACGCCCGGCTCACGACTGGTCACGTCGAAACAGGCCGTGGCCGAAGGCGGAATGACGGCGGCCGACGTGATGTCGCCACGCCGCCCCAGGTCCTCGGCCAGCGCCTGCCGCACGAACGGCTCCAGCACGACATCGGGCAACGGGAACGGCACACCGCCAAGGTCGGCCGGACCGGACGTTGACGCATCCGTACCCTGCGCGCTGCCCCCGGAAATCCCGGTACTCTGGCCCGGCATGGGCCGCGTGTTCGATGCAGATTCCGACGACATCCTGTGATCTCCTTGTTGATGAATTCTGTGTGATGCCACGACGCCTGCTCAGCCCTTGAGGAACGACAATCGCCCCCCCGAGATGAGGCTTTCGGACAGTACGCTCTCGTGAAAGCGATACAGACGGGCCGGACGGCCGCGCGAGGTCGCCGTGCTCTGATCGACGGGCTTCAGCAGCCCCTGATGCAGGACCTGACGACGAAAATTCTGCTTGTGCAGCTCGCAGCCCACCAGCGCCTCCACACTCTTCTGCAGCTGCAGCAGGCTGAAGCGCTCAGGCATCAGGTCAAAGATGACCGGCCGGTACTTGATCTTGGCGCGCAGCCGCGACACGGCCGTGGCCAGCACGCGGCGATGATCGTGCTGCATGGCGCGGCCTGTCAACGCCATGTCGAAGTCCGCCTGCGGGTGCAGCGATTCGGGCACCAGACCCGCTTCATAGAGCAGCTCGTAGCGCTGCAGCGTGCGCTCCTCCGACCACTCGCAGGGCGGCAGCCCCCACAGCAGGTCAACCCGGTTGCGGCGCTCCCCGCGCATGGCTGCGGTATCGGCCTGCGCCACCCAGGCATCCAGCCGGGGCAGGATCACGCGGGCAATCCAGTCCCGCCGGCCATCACGCAGGTCTTCCCACGGGAAATAGTCGTACCAGTCGAACCAGCGCGCATCCGGACTCAGCTCCGTCTCGTTGGCCTCGCTCACCAGTCCCAGGTAGCTCACGTACAGCACCGGCAGCCCCTGGTCGTTCTGACGCCGGGTGTCCACGAAGGTGTAGAGCTGCTCCACGTAACCCATGGGCTGCGCGGTCTGCTGCGCCACCCACAACCGCACGCCCGACTGCAGCGAGCGATGCACGGGCGACAGCGGCCCCTGCGGCAGCATGGTGCCGTTGCCCACGGTCAGGACACGGGCCTTGAAGTCCGTCACCGCAACCAGCACCGTGACCAGCTCGACGATGCCTTGCGCCGCGCCGGTCTGTTCGAGAGAGGCATCCATCCAGCAGAAATCCGAGAGGGTTACGAAAATTCTACCTGCCCGGAAGGGTGATCGTTTGACAGGAACAATGACACGCCCCTATTATGCTCAACCTGAGCATAAGCGTGACGACGCGGATCCGAAGGTTCCCGAGTCCATGCCGTCCTGCACGCCGCTTCCGATGCAAGGAGTCTGGTGTGCGGAGCACGGCATGAAGCCCCCGAAACGGAAGGTCCGGCGCGCATCGCACCATCACTTCCCCCGTTGTGACCTGTCCGGACACGGCATGGATTCCGGTCGATTCCTGAGTTCCGACTAGTTATGCTCAAACTGAGCATAAAGTGACATCCGGCAGACATTCCCGCCCCCCACCACCAACCCTCAACCGCCCTGCTGTCCCGCACAGCCCGTAACCCCGCCCCCACCGAGGAGGATCCCGACGATGATGGAAGTCCTGCACAGGGTTTTCGACTATGACCTGCCCGACGCGAAGGCCCCCACCACGGCCTGCAGCATCCGGCAGGCCTGGGCCAAGGTGCCCGATGCCCTGGGCCCCGATGAGGCCAGGGCGTTGAAAGAACGCATTGCGGCCCTGCTGCACGAACGCAATGCCGTGCTGGTAGCCCACTACTACGTGGATCCCGACATCCAGGATCTGGCCCTGGAAACCGGCGGCTGCGTGGGCGACTCGCTGGAGATGGCCCGCTTCGGTGCCTCCCATCCGGCGCGGATGCTGGTGGTGGCCGGCGTGCGCTTCATGGGCGAGAGCGCCAAGATCCTCTGCCCGGACAAGACGGTGCTGATGCCGGACCTGGAAGCGGAATGCTCACTGGATCTGGGCTGCCCCGAGGACGAGTTCTCGGCTTTCTGCGACCAGCATCCGGACCGGACGGTGGTGGTCTATGCCAACACCAGCGCCGCCGTGAAGGCGCGCGCCGACTGGGTCGTCACCTCGTCAGTGGCACTGGAGATCGTCACCCACCTCAAGGCGCAGGGAGAAAAGCTCATCTGGGGGCCGGATCGGCACCTGGGCGACTACATCCGCCGCCAGACCGGCGCCGACATGCTGCTGTGGCAGGGTTCGTGCATCGTGCACGATGAGTTCAAGGCCGAGGAGCTGCTGGCGCTGAAGGCCGAGCACCCGGATGCCATCGTGCTGGTGCATCCGGAATCACCGGCCAGCGTGGTGGAGATGGCCGATGTGGTGGGTTCCACCAGCAAGCTGCTCAAGGCCGCCGTGGAACGCCCGGAACAGACCTTCATCGTGGCCACCGACCAGGGCATCCTGCACGAAATGCGCAAGCAGGCGCCTCACAAGACCTTCCTGGCGGCCCCCACGGCCGGTAACGGCGGTACCTGCAAGAGCTGCGCCTTCTGCCCCTGGATGGCCATGAACGGCCTGGTGGGCATCCACGAGGCGCTGCGCCACGGCCACAACGAGATCCTGCTGGACAGCGCACTGGGCCAGGCCGCCCGCAAGCCGCTGGAACGCATGCTGAACTTTGCCGAACAGCTCAAGCGCCAGCAGGCCGCCAATGTCTTCAACGGGATGGGACCAGCATGAAACCACGGAATGCCGACCACGACGTGATCATCGTGGGCAACGGGCTGGCAGCGCTGACACTGGCGCTCTCGCTGCCGGAGAGCCTGCGCATCGCGCTGCTGTGCAAGTACCGGCTGGATGACAACGCCAGCAGTCGCGCCCAGGGCGGCATCGCCGCCGTGCTGGACCGCCTGGACCGACTGGATGACCACGTGGCCGACACGCTGGTGGCCGGTGCCGGGCTGTGCGACGAGGCCGCGGTACGCGCCATCCTCTCGCAGGGGCGGGCCGCCATCGAATGGCTGATCGGCACGGGCGTCCCCTTCAGCCGCGCGGATAACGGCAGCCTGCACCTGACACGCGAAGGAGGGCACGGTGCCAGCCGCATCGCCCACGTGGCCGACCACACCGGGCTCTCGATCATGCAGGCGCTCTACCGGGCCGTGGCCAGCCGCCCCAACATCCGGCAGCTGGAACAGACCATGGCCGTGGACCTGCTGCAGGACGACGAGGATCGCTGCGTGGGCGTGCGCGTGCTGAACCAGGGGCAGCTGCAACCGATGCTGGCCACGTCTGTCGTGCTGGCCAGCGGCGGTTGCGGCCAGGTCTATGCACGCACCACCACCCCGACTGCCTGCACCGGCGACGGCATTGCCATGGCCTTCCGGGCCGGCTGCGCGGCTGCCAACATGGCCTTCATGCAGTTCCACCCCACCGGCTTCGCCGGGCATGCCGGACCTTCCCGCTTCCTGACGGACATCGGTGCCGGACTGTCCGATACCGACCGGCAGGAACCGATCTTCCTGATCTCCGAAGCCGTGCGCGGCGAAGGGGGCATACTGCGCAATGAAGCCGGCGAGCGCTTCATGCCCCGCTACGACGAGCGCGCCGAACTGGCTCCCCGCGACATCGTGGCCCGCGCCATTGCCGCCGAGATCGGCAAACAGTCACTGCCCCACGTCTGGCTGGACATCAGCCATCGGCCGCGCAGCTTCATCCTGGAGCACTTCCCCACCATCCATTCACATTGCCTGGCGCACGGCATCGACATCACGCGCAGCCCGATTCCGGTCGGCCCGGTACAGCACTACACCTGCGGCGGCATCGTCTGCGACACGGCTGGGCACACCCAGGTGGAGAACCTCTTCTGCCTGGGCGAAGCCGCCTGCACCGGCCTGCATGGCGCCAACCGGCTGGCCAGCAACTCGCTGCTGGAATGCGTGGTGATGGGCCGAAACGCCGCCCGGGCCATCGCAGACGGCGCCCGTTGGCATCATCCGATGATCCGGGCCATGACGATGGTCTCGAAGCACGACATGGTTCAGAACGCTGCCTCCGCCCCCCGCGAAACGACCGTGGCAGCAGCCGACAGGGATGCTTCCGCCCCCTTCGTGCAGCCCGCGCCTGCCAGCAGGGTCGCCGACGAATCCGGCACCGCCCTGCCGCCTTTCAATCGCCACGGCCTGCAGGCGCTGGTCAGCCAGCACCTGGGCATCCTGCGCAGCACGCCGGGCCTGGCCCATGCCCATGCCGTGCTGACCGCCTGGCAGGCGCGCATCCAGCCCCCTGCCAGCGTGTCCGGACACGAGGATCTCAACCTGCTCACCTGCGCGCGGATCATCGAGGCCAGCGCCCGACAGTGCCCGACCAGCATCGGTGCGCACTGCAACGTGGACCTGGCAGCCGCCCCGCCCCCGGCAGCCCCTACGGCGTACCGCCAGCAGCCGCCAGCACAGCCCGGCGCGTGAACAGCGCCTTCACCTCCGGCTGATGGCTGATGGCCACACACAGCGCCCCGGGCAGCGCCTGCTGAAGCAGCCGAACCATGGCGGCTGCGGACTGCGGATCCAGCTGCCCGGTGGCCTCGTCCAGAAAGAGCGCCTGCGGCCGCACCAGCAGCACCCGCGCCAGACTGATGCGCTGCTGCTCACCGCCCGACAGCACCCGCCCCCAGTTCTGCACCTGGTCCAGGCTGTCCTGCAGGCGAGCCAGCCCCACCTGGGCCAGCGCCGCCTTCAGCCGGTCATCATCCCCATACCCCCACTGCGGGTAGCAGAGCACCGCCCGCAGTGAATCCTGCGGCAGATAGGGCCGCTGCGGCACGAAGAGCACCCGGGCCGTGTCCAGACGGAGGCGCCCTTCGTACCAGGGCCACAGCCCGGCCACGGTACGCAGCAGCGTGGACTTGCCGATGCCGCTCTCACCGTCGAGCAGCACCCACTCCCCTGCACTTGCCTCCAGGTTCACGTCCTGAAGCAGCGGGCGGCCGTCCGGCGTGCGCAACGAAAGCCCTTCGATGCGCAGCAGGGGCGTGGCTCCGACAGATGCAACACCGTGATGGGTTCCGGCGCCCATGCCGTTTTCGGCCTGTGGCGCATCCAGTGCCGCCATGGCCCGCTCGAAGCCGTCCAGACGCTCCACCACAGCGGCCCACTCGATCAGCTCCCGATAGGAATCAGTGAACCAGCCGAAGCCGTCCTGCACGCGCGTGAAGGCGGCACGCGCCTTCATCATCTCGCCGAAGGTGATCTGCCGGCTCAGATACAGCGGCAGCGCAGCAAAGATGGGAATGAACAGGCTGATGCGCACATAGGCGGCCGAGAAGGTGGAGAGCTTGAACTCGCGGTTGATCAGCGCGCGCCAGTTGTCCCGGATGGCGGCATAGCGCACCTTGAGCCGACCGTATTCCGTGCGCTCGCCCCGGTAGAAGGCGATCTGCTCGGCATGGTCACGGATGCGCAGCAGCGTGGCACGATAGTCCGCCTCGCGGTGCTGGCGTTCCACGTTCAGCCCCTGCAGCCGGTGGCCGATCCAGTGTGCCAGCCCCGTGCTCAGCACCGAATAGGCCAGCGCCACCCACACCAGATAGCCATGCACCATCACGGTGATGCCACCCACGCTGACCGAATGCACGCCCGAGGACACCCACAGGATGGCCACGAAGGCGCTCAGCTTGGCCACGTTGTTGATGAACGAGAAGAACAGCGTGAGGCTCTTGTCGGCCAGCAGCCAGACGTCCTCGGCAATCCGCTGGTCGGGGTTGTCCGGCTCGTTGCGCAGCTGCAGCCGGTACTGACGGTGCCTTCCCAGCCAGCGGCGCTGCAGGCCGGACGTGAGATGCGTGCGCCAGCGGAACATCAGCACCTTCTGCAGCCACTCCCGGCTGGCAATGCAGAGGGTGATCAGCGCCATGTAGATGGCGTATTCGACGATCAGTGACGGCATGTGGCTGCCGTCGAAGGCAGCCACGGCATCGTAGAAACGCTGATCCCAATCCAGGATCCAGACACTGACGCGGACCGTGAAGAGCGTCAGGCCAACGATGAACAGGAGCAGCAACCACTCGGGCCAGCGGCGCCGGCTCAGCCAGAAAGGCCTCGCCAGGCGCCCGAAACCCGCCAGGGTCTTCAGAACTTCCACGATGTGCTGAGGATCACGGTACGCGGCTCTCCGTAGAAGTTGCCATAGCCATGAGAACGGATGCCGTTGTTCTCGTAGTAGTACCGGTCGGTGAGGTTGCGAACGATCAGGTTCACCGACAGGTCGGGGCTGAAATCATACTGCACGTTGGCATCCCAGACCGTTGCCCCCTTGGCACGCACGTCCCATCCACTGCTGGTGCTGCTCTGCGTGCGCACGCCGGCACCCAGCGTCCAGGCGTGAGCTTCGCCGGGCAACCGGTAGTTGCCGTAGGCGCGCAGCATGTGGCGAGGCGTCTGCTTGTTGAACTCTTCGCCGCGCACGATGCTGCCGGCGCTGCCGGTGTATTCGCGCTTGTTGTAGGTGTAGCCCGCGAACAGTTTCAGGCTGGGTGTGATGTCGCCGGAGATCTCGGCATCCAGCCCCTGGCTGCGCATGGTGAGCGGTACCCAGTAGAAGCGCCGGGTGCCATCGTTGAGCCGCTGACGGGAGTTGACGGCCGTGTTGTCCTGATCCACCCTGAACAGCGCCACCGCCGTGTTCAGCCGGCCGTCATGCCAGACGGATTTCCAGCCGAGCTCGTAGTTGCTGCCCACCGTGGCCGGCAGCGGCTTGCCATCGGCGCCCACGTTCGCGTTGTACTTGAAGACGCTGGAGTAGTTCAGGTAGAAGCTGTTGTTCGCGTTCAGGTCATACGTGATGCCCATGTAAGGCACGAAGCGTCCCTTGGTCACGTCCACCAGCGTGGGCGTGCGTGTGTCGGCCTGCCCGTTGCGGGTGTTGTACAGGTAGGCATAGTCGCGGTGCCAGTGGCTGTAGCGCGTGCCCACCAGCACGTGCCAGTCATCGGCAGGGTTCAGGCGCACGCCGGCTGCCAGCCCGTGGGTCGTGAAATTGTTGTGGACGAAGGACTGGAAGTCGTAGACCGACCAGTTCGGCAGCGGCACCTCGTATCCGGTGAAGGTGTAGACATTGAAGCTGCGGTCGTCGGTATCTTCCGAACGGTCGCGGATGTCGAGCCTTTCACGGGTGTAGCTGTAGGTGGCAAAGGCCTCGTGCTGGCGTCCCAGGGCCTGGAAGGCACCGTTGATGTTGGCCTGGAAGGTGAGCTGGTTGCCGGCATGGTCGTAGCGCTGGATGCCATCCAGCGGCAGCATGCCATCTGCGGTGATGCCACCGCCCAGACTGCCGGAACCGGCCAGCGACGCATACTCCTGCACCGAGAACGTGCGCCGGTAATCGACCTTCACGTTCAGGTTCCAGTTGTCGTCCAGGTAATGGTCCAGCTCCACGAAGGCGTTCTGCTTGCGGTAGCGCCCTTCGTTCCAGCGCATGCCCAGGAAGGTGTCACGCGGCAGGCGCAGATCGCTGCCGGTGGCCGACAGCGGCAGGCCGTAGGGATCGGGCGTGTCCTGCTGGTTCTGCAGCAGTCCACCCAGCGTCACGCGGGTGCCATCCCCGAAGGTCTGGTCCAGCACCCCATAGAACAGGCCGTTGTGGCCGTCCACGTCATCCTTGAAGGAACGGTCGCGCTCGGCCACCGCCACCACCCGGCCACGGATGGCCTTCTCCTGGCTGAGTGTGCCCGAGACATCCCCCACACCCCGTACCGTGCCCCAGCGGTCCACCTGCACGTCCAGGCTGCGCTGCGTCTGGCGGGTGGGCTTCTTGCGCACGGCATTCAGCGCGCCGCCCGGCTCACCGGGGCCCTGCGTGAGGCCGGCACTGCCGCGCACCACCTCGATGCGCTCGTAGAGGGCCGGATCCAGCTGCTGCTTCGGGTCCATGAACGGGTTGCCCGAAATGCCCGGCGCCCCGATGGTGGTGCCGATGCCGTCTTCCTGAAGCTGCTCCAGGTAGAAACCGCGTGACTGATAGACCGCCCGCGCACCGTGGCGGGTGACGTTGACGCCGGTACTCCGGTTGAGCGCGTCCTCGATGGTGTGCACGCCCTGAGCCTTCATCTGCGTCTGCGTGATGACGCTGACCGACTGCGGTGTCTCGCGCGGCGACAGCGCCAGCCCCGTGGTGGTGCGCATCGACGAAGCGGTGAACGAATTCGTCTGGTTCATCCGCTGGATGCCGGTCACCACCACCGTACCCAGCTGCACCACGGGGGCTGACGGGTCGGCCGTCGTGTCGTCGGCGGCCATGGCAGGCAGCGCCGCCGCCAGCGGCAGGCAGGCCAGCCAGCGCGCCAGCGGCCGACGCCGCATTGATGTTCTTTCGGGGCTACCGAACCGGGCCTTCGCCGCCGTGGCCTGCACGACGTTGCACTGTGTTGCGCTCGTATCCATGGAATCTCCCATCTCTTCTTGGTGTGAGACTAAGTAACATAAAGAGACGTTGCAACATAACGAAACACCCTGCTCCGCTCATTGATGGCCATCAATACGCCATCACCTCCGGCGCTCTCCTCATTGCCTCCCCCTTGGCAACTCCCTGCTTTCCCTTACCTCACGGGATCTGCCTTCGCGTAATGCCGATACCACGTATGGACCATCACCAGCAGACAGAGGAACTGGACAGCAATGAATCCGATCAGGATTTCCCTGTTCAATCTTTCGACATATCGGTCGTGCAGGCCTAGGCCGTGACTGTCCACCAGGGGATCACCACGCATGTTCCTCACCTCCCAGACATGACCTTTCTGCTCGGGGAAACGCCTGCCAGAGTCCACCACGACCTGGACCTTCTGGCCAACGAAGAAGCGGGTGCCGGACGCGGGAACAATGAATGACGATGGGCCGGCATCTGATGGGTTCGGCACCACCTGAATCCTGACAAACCTTCCCTTGTCCTGCGTGTTCATGTCCGCCACCGTGGCGTCAAGCACAGCCACGGAGTCCTGGGAGAACATGGGAAACGGGCGCACGAAGAACAGGACCGACACCAGCAACAGCCCGGAAAGGACGCATGACGTCCAGACAAGCGTCACCATTCTTTCCCGGGGGCTCATGTGCAGAATCGTGCTGAAGGGTTTCTTTTGCATCGGGCCACCTCAATGGAAACATCAGGTCATGATGACGAAGTTCCCCTCCGACGTCCATGAGACGAGAAGGCACCCATGGCCGAACACCGGGGCGCCCCCAGGCGCAGCTTCCCTCATTCCCCGGAAGGCGGCCCGCCGACGGGCCGGCATCATGCCCCCCTGGCCGAAGAACCTGACCTTCCACAGTCGCGACCACGGTCCATGCTTGTCAACGGGGGCGCGCGTGCGGATACTGTCGGGCTGTCCCGGCCACTCCCGCGCCGGCGCCGGTCCATCTGCCCGCCCGTTCCATGTCCATCGCCGCCCTGCCCCGCCCAGCCGACGAGCTGCCCGCCATCTATCAACAGTTTCTGGCGGACCTGCGCGCCAGCGGCTTTGTCGGCGAGATCCAGGACGACTACGCCACCCGCACGCTGTTCGCCACTGACAACTCGCTCTACCAGCTGGCACCGCAAGCCGCCGTCTTCCCGAAGGACGCCGAGGACGTGCAGCGTGTGGCCACGCTGCTGGGCCAGCCTGCCTACCAGGCGGTGGCGCTGGCACCACGCGGTGGCGGCACCGGCACCAACGGCCAGTCGCTCACCCATGGGCTGGTGATGGACCTGTCGCGGCACATGAACCGCATTCTGGAGATCAACGTCGAGGAAGGCTGGGTGCGTGCCCAGGCCGGCGTGGTGAAGGACCAGCTCAACGCCGCGCTCCGCCCTCATGGCCTCTTCTTCGCCCCCGAGCTCTCCACCTCCAACCGGGCGACGCTGGGCGGCATGATCAATACTGACGCCAGCGGCCAGGGCAGCTGCACCTACGGCAAGACCCGCGACCACGTGCTGGCGCTGGACTACGTGCTGCTGGGCGGCGAGCGCTTCGTCAGCCAGCCCGTGGGCGATGCAGGACTGGAAGCACTCTGTGCGCAGTCCGGGCGCATCGGCAAGGTGCACCGCACGGCCCGCCGCATTGCCGACGAGCAGGCCGATCTCATCCGCGCGAAGTTTCCGAAGCTCAACCGCTGCCTGACCGGCTATGACCTTGCGCACCTGCGCCGCCCCGACGGCCGCTTCGACCTCAACAGCGTGCTGTGCGGCGCCGAGGGCTCGCTGGGCTTCGTGGTGGAGGCACGGCTCAACGTGCTGCCCATCCCGAAGTATTCGGTGCTGGTGAACGTGCGCTACGCCGCCTTCATGGATGCGCTGCGCGATGCCCGGGCTTTGATCGCGCAGAAGCCCCTGTCCATCGAGACGGTGGATTCCAAGGTGCTGCTGCTGGCCATGAACGATTTCGTCTGGAACAGCGTGTCGGAATACTTTCCGGAGCAGGAAGGCGAGCAGACACTGGGCATCAACCTGGTGGAATTCAGCGGCGATGACCCAGCCGAGGTGGACGCGCGTGTTCAGCGCTTCGTGAATCACCTGCAGACCGACACCACCGTGCGCCGTCTGGGCCACACGCTGGCGGTGGGTTCGGACGCCGTCAAGCGCGTCTATGCCATGCGCAAGCGTGCCGTGGGCCTGCTGGGCAACGTGCAGGGCGAGGCCCGGCCGCAACCCTTCGTGGAAGACACGGCCGTGCCCCCCGAGAATCTGGCGGAGTACATTGCCGAGTTTCGCGCACTGCTGGACAGTCACGGCTTGCAATACGGCATGTTCGGCCACGTGGATGCCGGCGTGCTGCACGTGCGCCCGGCGCTGGACATGAAGGACCCGAAGTACGCCTCACTGGTGCGCCCGATCAGCGATGCGGTGGCAGCCCTTGCGCAGCGCTACGGCGGCCTGCTGTGGGGCGAGCATGGCAAGGGCGTGCGCTCGGAATATGCCGAGGCGTATTTCGGTGAGCTGTATCCGTCACTGCAGAAGCTCAAGGCCGCCTTCGACCCGCACAACCAGATCAACCCGGGCAAGATTGCCACGCCGTGGCAGAGCCAGGCGCAGCTGATGAAGGTCGATGGCGTGCCCACACGTGGCGAGCACGACCGGCAGATTGACGAGCGCGTCTGGCAAAGCTATGGCGCCGCCATGCACTGCAACGGCAACGGCGCCTGCTACAACTATGACCCCGACGACGCCATGTGCCCGTCGTGGAAAGCCTCCCGCGAGCGCCAGCACTCTCCGAAGGGACGTGCCTCGCTGATGCGCGAATGGCTGCGCCTGCAGGGTAATGCCGGTGTGGACGTGCTGGAACTGTCACGCAACCCGCCGGGGTTCCTGCGCAGCCTCTGGCAGCGCTGGCGCAATACCCGCGCCGCACGGCAGCAGGTGCCGGACTTCTCGCACGAGGTTTACGAGGCCATGGCCGGCTGCCTGTCCTGCAAGGCGTGCGCCGGGCAATGTCCCATCAAGGTGAACGTGCCGGATTTCCGCACGCGCTTCCTGCAGCTCTACCACCAGCGCTACCTGCGCCCGCTGCGCCATTACCTCATCGGCTCGCTGGAATTCTCCATGCCGTGGTTTGCCCACGTACCGTGGCTCTACAACGGCATCATGGGCAACGGCTGGGTGCAGCGCATGATGGAAAAGCATGTGGGCATGGTGGACAGCCCGCTCATCAACCGCATGGCACTCCAGCCCGTACTGCAGCGATGGCAGGTGGAAACCGCCACGCCGGCCGCACTGGCAGCACTCCCTGCCGAGGAGCGTGCGCGCAGCGTCATTCTGGTGCAGGACAGCTTCACCCGATATTTTGAGACCGAACAACTAGCGGACTTCATCGAATTGGCCGCACGACTGGGCCTGCGTGTCTGGCTGGCACCGCTGCACGCCAACGGCAAGCCGCTGCAGGTGCAGGGCTTCCTGCCCGCCTTCGAGCGCGTGGCACGTCGCCACATCCGTGCCCTGCAGGCACTGGCCCGGTTCGACATCCCGTTGGTGGGACTGGACCCGGCCATGACGCTGGTGTTCCGTCAGGAGTACGCCAAGATCGAGGGCATCCAGGGCCTGCCCCGGGTGCTGCTGCCGCAGGAATGGCTGCTACAGGCGCTGGAGGAAGGACCTGCAGCCCGGAAGCTGGCTGAGGTTCTGTCCCCCTCCGCCACAACAGCCTCCGGTGCCGCCAGCCCGAACGGTGGTACCCACCAGAACCTCGACTTCCCCGAGACCTATCGCCTGCTGGCCCACTGTACCGAGAAGACCAACCAGCCCGACAGCAACGGCCAGTGGGTGAAGGTGTTCCGCCACTTCGGTCTGACGCTGCAGGTGCAGGCCACTGGCTGCTGCGGCATGGCCGGCACCTATGGCCACGAGACCCGCAACCTGGCCACCTCGCGCGTCATCTACTCGCAATCGTGGCAGGCGCAGGTGGACCGCCCTGCCGAGACGGCCGGCGAGGCCCTGGCCACCGGCTACTCCTGCCGCAGCCAGGTCAAGCGCATGGCCCACCGCCAGCTGCGCCACCCGCTGCAGGTGCTGCTGGCGCGGGTACGGGCGGGGGTGGGGGATGAGGGCCGTGCGGGTACGGTGCGATAGGGGCTGACCGATACAGTTCATAGACTGTATTACGAAAATACAGGCTATACTATGTATCATCAGAATACAGCTTATGACCTGTACATGCCTGATCGCCCCCTTTCACAGGACTTCCGCGTCCAGATTCCCGAACAGCTCCCCATGCTGCTGCAGGGTTTTCGCAAGGCCGCCGGCCTGACACAGGCCGAGGCCTCTCGCCGCCTGGGCGTGACCCAACAGACCTTCTCCAGTCTGGAGCGCAATGCCCACCGGATGAGCGCCGAACGCCTGATGGCATTGCTGAGCCTGCTGGGCGTGTCGCTGGTACTGCGGCAGGACCGTGCCGAAGGGGCTGCCGTTTCGGTAGCCTCTGCGGCTGATCATGATGAGACGACGCCTGCCAGTGCGTCTCCATCCGGCGCCGTACAAGCCCCTGACGACTCCGCCCCCTTTGCCTGGTGAGACGCCATGTCCGCACGCCGCAGGAATGTCTTGGGATTGTGGATGAATGGGCTGTTCGTCGGCCACTGGAAGCGGCCGTCGCATGTGTCAGCCGCCAGCATCCTGCAAGGGCTGCAACGTGCAGCAGACCGGTTGCTGCAACAGCATTGAGCCTCGCGCCCATCACATGCCCGACCGCCACGGGCAAGGCCCCAAGTCGGCAAGGAGTACCATGGACGCTTCCATGACTCGACCGGAGACCGCCATGAAGCTCTATGTCAGCCCCACCTCGCCCTATGGGCGCATCTGCCTGGCCCGCGCGCTGCTGCTGGGTCGCAACGATCTGTCGCTGCAAATGGTGGACCCATGGCAGAACCCACCGGAACTGGAGGCCATCAACCCGTTGAGCCAGATTCCGGTGCTGGTGCTGGATGACGAGAAGACCGCCGTTCCGGGCACGCTGCCCATCTGCCTGTACCTGGGTGGTGCCATGCCACCGGCGGCCGAGCTGTCGGCCGTCTCCCAGACGCATGCGCTGCTGGAGATGCTGATCCAGATCGTGAAGCTGGTGCGCTTCAAGGCGCCGGACACGGCCGACCATCCGCTGGTGGAACGCTGTGTCACGGCACTGAAGCGTGCGCTGGCGCGGGTGCCCGCCTTTGACGGCAACAGCCAGGCCTGGCCGGACGTGATGCTGGCCGTGGTGCTGCTGACCGTGAAGCTGCGTCGCCCCGAGGAATTCGAGGCGGCTGCACGGCCCGACACGAAGGCGGCCGTGGAAGCCTTTGCCGCAACATCGCTGGCGAAGAAGACGGCCCCCGAGGCTCTGGCAGCAACCAAGGCCACGACGGTCGGCGAGCTTTGACTCCAGCCAGCCGGTTCATACCTGGAACGTCAATACGGTCAGAACCGGCACGCCGTCCGTCCGGCCGTGCATGCTTCCCGTGAGGTGACATAGCCTGTATCTTCCGCTCACCGTCGGTGATGGCGACACTCGTGTCATCACCGACCCTGTACCCGGAACGACAGGAGGTTGTCATGTCAGGAGCCCGAGGAATCCGAACCCGCCTGAGCCTGCTGCTGGGCCTTGCCCTGCTGCCGCTGACGGTCATGGCGGACGCCCCTGCCCTGCCAGCCCCCAAGACCCAGCGCATCGGACAGGTGCAGTTCGAGCCCTGCATCCTGCAGGCGCCCTCGGGGCTGGAGCAACGTGCTCGTGCCCTGTGTGGTTCGCTGAAGGTGCCCGAGAACCCGCAGCTGCCCCAGGGACGACAGATCGAACTGAAACTGGCCTGGGTGCCGCCGCTCAAGTCCTTCATGGCCCAGAAGGATCCGGTCTTCCTGCTGTCGGGCGGTCCGGGCCAGGACACGCTTCAGACCTATGCGGCGCTGGCGCCCAGCCTTGCCGAGATACGCGAGCGCCGGGGCATGGTGCTGGTGGATCAGCGCGGCACGGGGGGTTCAAACCGGCTGGATTGCCCGATGGCGCCCGGTACCGACATGCTGTCGATGCCGCCCCAGGCGCTGGTGGCCTTCACCCAGGCCTGCCAGAAAGCGCTGGCGGACAAGGCGGACCTGCGCTTCTACACCACCACCGACGCCGTGCGCGATCTGGAGGCCGTGCGCAAGGCCCTGGGGCTGGAGCGGATCAACCTGCTGGGCATCTCCTACGGCACGCGGGTGGCGCTGCAGTACGCCCGCCAATATCCGCAACAGACACGGGCGCTGATCCTGGATTCCCCCCTGCCCAACGGGCATTATCTGGGCGAGCTGGATGCGCGCCAGCACGAGGATGCGCTGAAGCGCCTGCTGGCACGCTGCACGGAAGACGCGGCCTGCCACAAGGCGCTGGGCGATCCGTACCCGCAGCTGCTGCAGGTGCTGGAAAAGCTGCGTGCCAAGCCGGTGGAGGTGAACCTGAAGCTGCCGCCCCGGGGCGAGTGGGTGCGCCAGCGCCTGACAGACGAGACCATGGCCTCGCTGGTGCGCCTGCTGGCCTATTCGCCCGAGACAGCCAGCATGCTGCCGCTGCTGATTCATCAGGCGGCCCAGGGGCACTACGAGGTGCCCGGCTATCTGGCGCGGCAGATGAACGAGCAGCTTCGGGAGATCCTGGCGATGGGCATGTACACCGCCGTGGCATGCACCGAAGACATCGACAGTTTCCACAAACCCGCAGGCCAGCCCGACCCGCTGATGCTGAATGCCAACATCAGGGCCATGGCCCAGGCCTGTCGTGGCTGGCCCCGGGGTGAAGTCCCGGCAGGGTTCGACAAGCAGATTTCACCGGACATCCCCGTGCTGGCGCTGACCGGCGAGTTCGACCCCACCCTTGGTCACGCCATGGGCGAGGCGGCCGTGGCGGGGCTGAAGAACGCGCGTCATCTGCACCTGAAGCATCAGGCGCACAACGTGATGTCGGCGGGCTGCATGCCCGAGCTGATGGCAGACTTTCTGCGGCGACCTGACGCCGCGGCCCTGGATGCCAGCTGTCTGGACGAGCTGAAGCCCGTTCCGCTGCTGCTGCAATGGCCGCAGCCGTCGCGCTGACAAAAGAGAGAAGAAGAAGAAAGAGAGATGGTGCCCGGGGTCGGACTCGAACCGACACGCCTCGCGGCGGGGGATTTTGAGTCCCCTGCGTCTACCAGTTTCACCACCCGGGCATGGCTGCTGCCATGAAGGACGGAGCCGCTTCCTGTAACATCGGCATCCGGCTGGCATTATGGCCCAAGTCTGCGGCCTGCGGCAACCGCCCGACCACCTGACAACAGTGCAGTGGCAGGTACACCGCCTCGCGCCCTGCGCCCCTTGCAGCCCGCCTCCGGGCCTGCGTGCCCCTGCCTGACTCCTGCCGTTTTCTTTCCCGCCTTCCGCCATGGGCTCCTTGCCTTTCCCGCACCATCGTCTGGGCCATGTGCCCGTACAGATATCGCCGCTGGAAGAATCCCACCTGCCGCAGCTGATGCAGGTGCAGGCGCAGGCCTATGTGGGGCTGCCGGTGCTGGAGCCGGTGGAGTTCTTCCGGAACCGCCAGCAGCTTGCGCCGTGGGGATGCCTGGTGGCGCTGGCCGGCAACCGGGTGACGGGCTATCTGGTCTCGTATCCGTGGGACGACGGGCTGCCGCCCGCGCTGGGGGAGCTGCTGGATGCGCTGCCCGAACCGGGCCGGCACTGGTTCGTCCACGACTGCGCCGTGAGCCCCGAATGGCATGGCCGGGGCGTTGCCCAGCGCCTGCTGGCCGCCACCGTGGCGGCTGCGCGCCAGCAGGGTCTGAGCAGCCTGCGGCTGGTATCGCTGGCCGGAGCAGTCCGCTTCTGGCAGCGCCATGGCTTTCAGGACGTGACGCCCACGCCACGCCTGCAGACCAAGCTGGCCGGTTATGGCGCCGGTGCCCGACTGATGCAGCGCCGGATCCTCGCAGAGCCCAGCCCTTCCGCATGAGGCCATCACGTGAGGCGGCACCTTCCCCAGCCCCGTGATGCCCGCCCCTTTCCCTGATCCATCCCGATGAAGCTGTCCGATTTCGACTATCACTTGCCCGAGGAACTGATTGCCCAGTACCCGCCCGAGCAACGCGCCGGCGGGCGACTGCTGGACGTGACGGCGCTGATGCGGCTGCCCGAGGCCACCGCTGCCGACCGGCAGCTGGCCGATCTGCCGGAACTCATCGCACCCGGCAGCCTGCTGGTGTTCAACGATACCCGGGTCATCCATGCGCGGCTGGCCGGGCGCAAGGAAAGCGGCGGGCGCATCGAGGTGATGGTCGAGCGCATCGACGGCGAGCACGAGGTGCTGGCGATGGTGCGCGCCAGCCATCCGCCCAAGGCGGGCAGCCGGCTGCATTTCGGGCCAGAGGGCGCCACGGTCGTCTCGGCACGCGAGCCGGGCAGCATGATGCTGCGCATCCGCTTCGATGCACCGGCAGCCGGGGTGCTGGAGCGGCTGGGCGAGCTGCCGCTACCGCCCTACATCCAGCACCAGCCGGATCAGGCCGACGAGGCGCGCTATCAGACCGTGTTCGCCCGTGAGCCGGGCGCGGTGGCCGCCCCCACGGCCGGCCTGCACTTTGATGAGGCGCTGCTGGCGGCGCTGCGAGCGCGCGGCATCGATAGCGCACACCTGACACTGCATGTGGGCGCGGGCACCTTCCTGCCGGTGCGCACCGAAGATCTGTCGCAGCACCACATGCACAGCGAGCGCTACACCCTGTCGGCCGAAACGGCACAGGCCATCGCCCGCGCCAAGGCCGAGGGACGGCCGGTGGTGGCCATCGGCACCACGGCGCTGCGGGCGCTGGAAGCCAGTGGCGGCGTGGCCGGCAGTGGCGAGACGGATCTGTTCATCACCCCGGGCTACCGCTTCCGGGTGGTGGACCGCCTGTTCACCAACTTCCACCTGCCCAAGTCCACGCTGCTGATCCTGGTGAGCGCCTTTGCGGGCCGCGAGACGATCCGCCGCGCCTACGCACACGCCATCGCGCAGCGCTATCGCTTCTTCAGCTATGGCGATGCCATGCTGCTGGATCGCGCCCCCGTGGAGGGGGACGCCTGAACAGGCCCCATCCGGAATGGTCCGGGATGACCCAGACCACTCCGGGTGCCTGGGTGCCGAAGGCGGCCTGCCTGACGGGCGTGACCAGCCCTGTGGGCCCAGGCCCGGCGTGATCCGGCGCCCCCTTTCACCCTGCCGCTCCCTTACACTCGCTGCCGCGGCCCCGCCTTCTGCAGCCGCTTCCCCGAATCACCTCCTTCCATCATGTCATGCTGCATTACACGCTGAACCACACCGACGGCCTGGCCCGCCAGGGCACGCTGCGGCTCAACCATGGCGAAATCGAAACCCCGATCTTCATGCCGGTGGGCACCTACGGCGCCGTCAAGGGCATGTCGCCGGCCGACCTGGAGGCGGTGGGCGCGCGCATCATTTTGGGCAATACCTTCCACCTGTGGCTGCGGCCCGGCACGACCGTGATGGAGAAGCTGGGCGGGCTGCACGGCTTCAACGGCTGGCACCGCCCCATCCTGACCGATTCGGGCGGCTTCCAGGTCTGGAGCCTGGGGGATCTGCGCAAGATCTCGGAAGAAGGCGTGCGCTTTGCTTCGCCCATCAATGGTGACAAGCTGTTCCTGACGCCCGAGGTCTCGATGCAGGTGCAGCGTGCGCTGAATTCGGACATCGCCATGGTGTTCGACGAATGCACGCCGATCGAGATCGACGGCCGCCCCACCACCCATGAAGAGGCCGCCCGCTCGATGCAGCTGTCGCTGCGCTGGGCACGCCGCAGCCGCGACGAGTTCCTGCGTGGCGAGAATCCCAACGCCCTGTTCGGGATCGTGCAGGGCGGCATGTTCGAGGACCTGCGCGACGAGTCGCTGGCGGGCCTGACGGACATCGGCTTCGAGGGCTATGCGGTGGGTGGCCTTTCGGTGGGCGAGCCCAAGGAAGACATGCTGCGCATCCTGGACCACATCGGCCACCGGCTGCCCGCGGACCGGCCCCGCTACCTGATGGGGGTGGGCACGCCCGAGGACCTGCTCGACGGCATCGCCCGCGGCATCGACATGTTCGACTGCGTGATGCCCACCCGCAACGCCCGCAACGGGTGGCTGTTCACCCGCTTCGGCGACCTGAAGATCCGCAACGCCCGCTGGCGCGACGATGAGCGCCCGCTGGACCCGACCTGCCAGTGCAGCACCTGCCGCCACCATTCGCGCGCCTACCTGCACCACCTGCAGCGAGTGGGCGAGATGCTGGGCGCGCATCTGGCCACCGTACACAACCTGCACTTCTATCTGGACCTGATGGCCCAGGCACGCCAGGCCATTGCCGAGGGGCGCTTTGCGGCCTTCCACGCCGCCTTCCTGAAGGACCGCCAGCGCGGGCTGGACGGCTGAGGCGGCGCGCCCTTACGGCGCCATAACGCGCCGTAAAGCTTGAATGATCCCGCAGGGCGATCACTTCAGTCGCCCCCACGATACTGCAGCGCCGACCATGGCCGCGACCGCCCGGCAGACGGTCCGTCGCTATAATGACGGGTTCACCCATCCATCCCTTCAACCCTGAAAGGAACCCTATCGTGATTTCCACCGCCTACGCGCAGACTGCCGCCCCCGCCGGCGCCGAGAGCCAGCTGCTGGGCTTTCTGCCCATCATCCTGATGTTCGTGGCCATGTATTTCCTGATGATCCGTCCGCAGATGAAGCGGGCCAAGGAGCATCGGAACATGCTGGCAGCGTTGCAAAAAGGCGATGAAGTGGTGACGGCTGGCGGGATCGTCGGCCGGGTCACCAAGGTCGGCGACGCCTATGTTACCGTCGAAGTTTCTGCTTCTGGCGACAAGTCCATCGAAATGAACTTCCAGAAGTCCACTGTCCAGACCCTTCTGCCGAAGGGCACCATCAAGGCCATCTGAGTGTGAATCGATATCCGTTCTGGCGATATGCCCTCATCGGGCTGGCGCTGATCTTCAGCCTGATCTATACCCTCCCCAACTTCTACGGCGAATCGCCAGCGGTTCAGATATCGAGCCAGAAGGCGACCATCAAGGTCGACGCGGCCACCGAAAGCCAGGCGCTGGCCGCGCTCGACAAGGCCGGCATCCCCAACACGGGGGTGCTGCGCGACGACAACTCCGTCAAGATCCGCTTCGAGTCCACCGATACCCAGCTGCGCGCCCGCGACGTGCTGGAGAAGGCGATGAACCCGGATCCGGCCGATCCGGTCTACATCACCGCGCTGAACCTGCTGTCGGCCTCGCCCACGTGGCTGACCCAGCTGCACGCCCTGCCCATGTACCTGGGTCTGGACCTGCGCGGCGGTGTGCACTTCCTGATGCAGATCGACACCACCGAGGCGCTGAACAAGCGCCTGGACAGTGCGATGGCCGACGTGCGCACGCTGCTGCGCGACCGCAAGGTGCGCCACAACGGCATCAAGCGCAACGGCAAGCAGCTGGTGCTGGACTTTGCCAGCGAGGATGCCCGCACCCGCGCCCAGGAGCTGCTGCGTGACAACCAGGCCGACCTGGCCGTGCAGGAACGGGGCAACGGCGATCACTCGCAGCTGCTGCTGACGCTGACCGAGTCCGCCATGCGCACCTTCCTGGACAACTCGGTGCAGCAGAACATCACCACGCTGAACAACCGGATCAACGAACTGGGCGTGGCCGAGCCGGTCATCCAGCGCCAAGGCGCCGACCGGATCGTGGTGCAGCTGCCCGGCGTGCAGGACACAGCACGTGCCAAGGACATCCTGGGCCGTACCGCCACGCTGGAAGCCCGTCTGGTGGACATGAGCCCCGAGGCCCAGCGCGCCCTGACCAGCGAGAACGGTGTGGTGCCCTTCGGCTCCGACCTGTTCCGCCAGGGGCGTGGCGCCCCGGTGGTGCTGCGGCGTGAGCCCATCTTCACCGGCCAGCAGCTCACCAACGCCTCGGCCACCTTCGACGAGCACCAGCAACCTGCCGTGGCCGTGAGCCTGAACGAGGCCGGCGGCCGCCACCTGCGCGAAGTCTCCCGCAAGAACATCCACAAGCCCATGGCCGTGGTGCTCTTCGAGAAGGGCAAGGGCGAGGTGCTGACGGTGGCCACCATCCAGTCCGAACTGGGCAGCCGCTTCCAGATCACGGGCATGGGTTCGTCCAAGAACGCCGGCGACCTGGCGCTGCTGCTTCGCGCCGGTGCACTGGCGGCCCCGATGGACATCATCGAGGAACGCACCATCGGCCCGAGCCTGGGTGCCGAGAACATCTCGAAGGGCTTCCAGTCGGTGACGTGGGGCTTCCTGGCCATCGCGGTGTTCATGATCGTCTACTACCTGCTCTTCGGCCTGTTCTCGACCGTGGCGCTGGGCTTCAACCTGCTGATGCTGGTGGCGGTGCTGTCGCTGCTGCAGGCCACGCTCACGCTGCCCGGCATTGCGGCCATCGCGCTGACGCTGGGCATGGCCATCGACGCCAACGTGCTGATCAACGAGCGTGTGCGCGAGGAGCTGCGCAAGGGCGCCTCGCCACAGATGGCCATCAGCGCCGGCTACGAGCACGCCTGGGCCACCATCCTGGATGCCAACATCACCACGCTGATTGCGGGCCTGGCGCTGCTGGCCTTCGGTTCGGGCCCCATCAAGGGCTTTGCCGTGGTCCACTGTCTGGGCATTCTCACCTCCATGTTCTCGGCGGTGTTCGTCTCGCGCGGGCTGGTCAACCTCTGGTATGGCGGCAAGAAGCGCGTCAAGCATCTGTCCGTCGGCCAGAGCGACTGGCACCTGGATGATCCGAAACCGGCCAAGCGCTGAGGGAGCAAGCACACCATGGAACTCTTCAAGATCCGGCGCGACATCCCGTTCATGCGCCACGTGACGATCCTGAACGCCATCTCGATCGTCTTCTTCCTGCTGGCGGTGCTGTTCCTGTTCACCCGCGGCCTGAACCTGTCGGTGGAGTTCACCGGCGGCACGGTCATGGAGTTCAGCTATGCACAGCCGGCCGACCTGGGCAAGACCCGCCAGGCCATCGAGGAGCTGGGCTTCTCGGAGCCGCAGGTGCAGAACTTCGGCACCTCGCGCGACGTGCTGATCCGCCTGCCGCTGAAGGAAGGCGTCTCGGCCGCCAAGCAGGCCGAGCTGGTGCTGGCTGCGCTCAAGCAGCATGACCCGTCGGTGGAGCTGCGCCGCAACGAGTTCGTGGGCCCGCAGGTGGGTCAGGAGCTGGCCACCAGCGGCGCCATGGCGCTTCTGGTGGTGATCGCCGGCATCGTGATCTACCTGGCCGTCCGCTTCGAATGGAAGTTCGGCGTGGCAGGCATCATCGCCAACCTGCACGACGTGGTGATCATCCTGGGCTTCTTCGCCTTCTTCCAGTGGGAATTCTCGCTGTCGGTGCTGGCCGCGGTGCTGGCGGTACTGGGCTACTCGGTCAACGAGTCGGTCATCATCTTCGACCGGGTGCGCGAGAAGTTCCGCGAGCGCCATGCCCGGAACATGACCACCGCCCAGGTGCTGGACCACGCCATCACCACCACCACCTCGCGGACGGTCATCACCCACACGTCCACGCTGATGATGGTGCTGTCGATGCTGTTCTTCGGCGGCCCCACGCTGCACTACTTCTCGCTGGCGCTGGCCATCGGCATCTGCTTCGGCGTGTACTCCTCCATCTTCGTGGCTGCTGCCATCGTGATGCGCCTGGGCCTCAAGCGTGAGGACCTGGTCAAGCCCGTGAAGAAGAAGGACGCCACCGAGGTGGAACTGCCCTGAGAACGAAAAAGCCGGCCCCAGGGACCGGCTTTGCGGGATCACCCAAGGCGCCAGAGACTTCGGTCCTGGCGCCTTTTTCTTGCCCGACGGATCAGTGACGGAACCAGTGCCCGTAGATGGGGCGGCCGAAGTGGGCCAGCACGGTACTCAGGAAGACCGCGATGCCGACCGAATGACACCCAGATGGCGACATAACACGACATCTTTCGTCATATCGACTACCAGAAATCGGCAACAAGTCGTCAGCAAATCTGCGCGCACACGGCCTCTCGTAACCAGTTCCGGGCCTCAACTGTTCACTTGTTCGACATGACACATTTTTTGTACCTGTCGTTTCGGTGTGATGGCGGCTGCTTATCTACGATGGGAAAAGCCCGAGAAACAGGGCCTTTCACCTTTCATAAACGAAGTAATCACAGGACGGGGCAAGCGTCAGAGAACGACCGGTCCCCGATGGATAGACAGGCAACATGAACGCTACCTTCAAACGACTCGCCTTGAGCCTCTCGATCATGACCCTGCTGGCCGCCTGCGGCAGCCACGACGGATCGGGTGATGCAGGCGCCTCCACTGCAGCAACGACCAAGTCAGCCACCACCAAGGCAATCGCTGCGCTGCCCACCGCCCTGCCGCCCGAAAGCCTGCTGACCGACAACCAGGCGGAGCCCATCTCCAGCACGGGCATACGGGGCGACGTGCTGGCCACGGCGCTGACGCAGAATGTCGGCACGGTGGAAGCCCGCACCCGCGAACAGGGCGAGCCCCCGGTGATCAAGATCGAACAGTCGGTGAAGGCCACGGAGTCCGGCAACGGTATCACCCAGCCTTTCTTCAATGATTACCGTGCGTCCCTGGACAAGATCAGTGACGGCGACACCTTTGCCTCGGTGCGCGTGATGACGGGCCTGTCGGCCAACAAGCTGCCGGACAACCTGGAGCAGGCCGCAGCCGATGCCGAGCTGCTGAAGATCGATACCGTGCAGCGGATCGAGAAAGGCGAGATCTTCGATGGCGCCTATACCCGCTACCAGGCCTACGCCACCCACATGCAGCTGAGCCAGCCCTGGAGCCTGAAGCGGAACATGGTGCTGATGTACGGCGCCGAGTCCCTGAGCTGGGAGGACCAGAACAGCACAACACAGGTGGTGATGCGCGCCGAGCGGGGCCGCCAGTCGTCGGACTTCAACCTGTGCACCGAAGTGGGCGTCAACGACTTCTCGCGCGTGAGCTGCACCCAGTGGCGCGTGCCGCAGAACTGGAAGGCCGGCCAGGCCCTGACCTATCTGGGCCAGCGCGTGACCGAGCGCCACCAGAAGAACGTGACGGACCGGTACGGCAACATCACCGGCACCGTGTCGCGGCCCATCACCTGGCGGACGCGCTGATGGCAATGACGGGCCGGCAAAAGCGCTCGGCCCGTCATCCGGATCACTTCACGTTGAAGCTCAGCGTGAACTCGTCCACCACCTTGTCGCAGACCTTGGGATCCTTCGGTGCCTGCTCGACCTCGGACGACAGGTACCAGGGACCGGGTTTCAGCGCCCGGAACGAGAACTCGCCGTTCTTGTCGGTCTCGGCATAGAAGGCCTCGATCTCGACCTCTTCCGAATTGAAGCCGGCCGGGCTGCCCACGACCTTAGCCTCCGCCACCGGCTTGCCGTCCAGCGTCACGCGGAACTTGGCCAGCTCACCGACCTTGATGTCGTTGGGGCTGGCCAGCGGCGTGATCTCGTAGCCCTTGCCCAGCGGCTTGGTGGCGAAGGCGCCGTCATCGTCGATGATGACGAAGCTCTTGCCGCTCATCGAGTACAGGCCGCAGCTCTGCGCATCCGGGAAGTCGGCGCGCGTCTTGGCCATGGCCCACTTGCCGTCGGCCTTCTTCGTCCAATAGGTAGGCTTGTAGGTGCCCAGCAGCACGTGCGTGCCCTTGCCCAGCTTGGCGGAATGGCGATAGTGGTAGTTCTCGCCCGACTGCACGAGTGTCTGGGTGCCGCTGGCACTGATCACCTGCGGTGCCTCGAACAGCACCAGCCGCGCCTCGGGGATGACCTCGGGCTTGGGAAACTCGTGGCCGTAGATCAGGTCGGCCTCGAAGACATCCTTGTTCTCGCCCTGTGTCCAGAGATTGTGGGCGGACGCGGATGCCGATGCGCCCAGCAGCAGGGCAAGCAGGGTGGCGTTGAGTGCTTTCATGGTTTTCCTCACCTGAGTTGGTCGTCTTGATTCTTGATTGTGTTCTGATTCATCATCCATGACGCGGAAGGTCATGGCATCGGACATCGCAGCACCTGCTGCATGCTCGGATCGAATGAACGCATGGATCGTCTCCTTCCTGCCTGTCAGCCGCAGAGGCTGTGCGCCTTGCCGGGACCGCAGCGTCAGCACGTGAATGCTACATCATCTCTGTAGCGGATGATAAGCATTCATATATTAGCAAGGCGTGCAAGGCCTGACGCCCTTTAAATCATGCCCCCTTGCCCGGGCATGCCCGGCCGGCAGGACGGTTCTGGGGCACACTTGCAGCATCCCCCCCTCACCCACACGGAGCACGGACATGAAGATAGCCATGGCGGGCGATCACGCCGGATTTGCGATGAAGGCGGCGCTGAAGAAACGGCTGGAGAGCCAGGGTCACGAGGTGGTGGACTTCGGACCATTCTCGGAGGAAGGCTGCGACCTGCCGGATTTCATCTACCCGGCGGCGCTGGCGGTAAGCGACGGGCAGGTGGAGCGCGGCATCTTCATCGATGGCGTGGGCTACGGCAGCGCCCTGATCGCCAACAAGATCCCTGGCGTGTATGCAGCCGTGGCGCAGGATCCATTCTGCGCGGGACTGGCACGCTCGCACTCGAACACCAACGTGCTGTGTCTGGGCGGCAAGCTGATCGGCCCGGCCATTGCCGAGGTCATCGTCGACACCTGGATGACAACCGACTACCTGGCCGACAACCCGCGCTACACGCAGCGGGTGGACAAGGTGGTGGAGATTGCGAAGAAGCACACGGTCAGATGAGGCATTCCGTTCCTGCGCTTCGCAGCGGACCTGATGCCGCGGTATCCAACATCCATGAGACGGCCCCACAACCTGCCAGGACCGGCAGGCTGCGGGGCTTTCTCCATGACCGTGATCGTCAGACCCTCTTCGCCAGCGCCTCGGCCCGGCCGATGTAGCTGGCCGGCGTGAGCGCCCGCAGCTGGGCGCGGGCGGTTTCGGGGATGTCCAGTCCGTCGATGAAGGTACTCAGGTCCGCCTGGCCGATGTGGCGGCCGCGGGTGAGTTCCTTCAGTTTCTCGTAGGGTTTCTCCACGCCATAGCGGCGCATGACGGTCTGGATGGGTTCGGCCAGCACTTCCCAGTTGGCGTCCAGGTCAGCGGCCAGGGCGGCTTCGGCCACCTGCAGCTTGCCCAGGCCGCGCTGTGCAGAGTCGTAGGCCAGCAGGCTGTAGCCCAGGGCCACGCCCACGTTGCGCAGGACGGTGGAGTCGGTCAGGTCACGCTGCCAGCGGCTGACGGGCAGTTTCTGGGCCAGGTGCGACAGCAGGGCATTGGCCAGGCCCAGGTTGCCTTCGGCGTTCTCGAAGTCGATGGGGTTGACCTTGTGCGGCATGGTGGAGGAACCCACTTCGCCGGCCTTGAGCTTCTGGGTGAAGTAGCCGATGGAGATGTAGCTCCAGATGTCTCGGCACAGGTCCAGCAGCACGGTGTTGAAGCTCACCAGGGCGTGGAAGAGATCGGCCATGTAGTCGTGCGGCTCGATCTGGGTGGTGAGCGGGTTGAAGGTGAGGCCCAGCCGGCCTTCAACGACCTGCTGCGAGAAGGCGGGCCAGTCCACGTCGGGGTAGGCGGACAGGTGGGCGTTGTAGTTGCCGACGGCGCCATTCATCTTGCCCAGGATGGCCACGCCGGCGATGCGGGCGCGCGCCTGCTGCATGCGCTGCACGACGTTGGCGATTTCCTTGCCCAGGGTGGTGGGCGATGCAGGCTGGCCGTGGGTGCGCGACAGCATGGGCAGGGCAGCGTACTGATGCGCCATGCCGCGCAGGGTGTCGATGATGGCGTCGATGGCCGGCAGGATGACCTTTTCACGGCTGCCCTTGAGCATGAGGCCGTGCGAGGTGTTGTTGATGTCCTCGGAGGTGCAGGCGAAGTGGATGAACTCGCTGGCGGCGGCCAGCTCGGCGTCGTCGGCCACCCGGCTCTTCAGGAAGTACTCGACGGCCTTCACGTCGTGGTTGGTGGTGCGCTCGAAGGTCTTGATGGCCTGGGCGTCGGCGCTGCCGAAGTCCTGCACGATGGCTTCCAGGCGCTGGCGGGCGGCCGGGCTGAAGGGCTTCAGTTCGGGCAGGCCGGCGTCGGACAGGGCGATGAGCCAGGCCACTTCCACCTGCACGCGGTGGCGCATGAAGGCGGCCTCGGACCAGTAAGCGCGCAGCGGCGCGACCTTGGCGGCGTAGCGGCCATCCAGGGGAGACAGGGCATCGAGAGCGGAAGTGTCGGCGGTCATGATCGGGAGCTTCGGACGGGTACGGAAGAGCCCCCGATCTTACCCTACAGCAGCTTGTAAAGCCGTTCGCCCACGGATTGCAGGGTATGGGCCGCGCCCGGCAGGCAGTGGGCATTGCGCAGCGGCAGTGCGCTGGCAAACAGGTTCCACTGGGCCAGCAGGCGCACACCGCCCGTGCCTTGCTGGGCCACGGCATTGAGCCATTTCTCCAGCATCACGCGGCGCTCGTCCATCTGATCCCAGTGCGTCAGGTCCTGCGACCAGCAGGCACTGACGCCATCCAGCAGCAGCTGGCTCATCAGCAGGCGCCGACGCGCCCTGCCCTCATTGCCGCCTGCGGCCTTGATGTCCACCGGCGGCAGCAAGGCGCCCAGCGGGGCGGCCACTTCCTGCGCCATGGGCAGCATCAGGCGGGCGATGTCCAGCGTGGGCCGGGTGCGGGTGGCGTCCGCCACGGTACGCCAGCGTGCCTCCAGCTGGGCCATGTCGTCCCGCTCGATGCGGGTGAACAGCTCACGCTTGATGCGCTGCATCAGCCCATCCCCCTGGCGACGCAGGCTGTCGAGGGAGGCGTGATCGGCCTGACCCTCTGCACCCGACAGGACATAGCCGGCCAGCAGCTGGGTGTGAACCAGCAGGAATTCGGTGATCAGCGTGCGCTGACCTGCCGAGATCGGCCCCAGGGGTCGCCGGGACGTGCCGGCAAGCACCGGGCGTCCCAGCAGGACGCCCAGGCCGATGGTCATGAGCTGCAGCAGGCGGCGGCGCTGGCGGCGCACCATCACGGGGCGCAAACGTGCTGCGCCCCCCCGCGCCGTTCTGGCGCCGGGTGCAGGAAGGTCTCGATCTGTGCCCAGGATGTCCATGAACCGGATTCTGGCGCCCGGGCCGGGCCAGCGCCACGGCCTGCGGACGAATGGATGGAACGGTCGGCCGGATGCAGGGTGCCTGCTGGCGGCCCTCAGGCGTCAGGCGCCCGACGCAGGGCCCGTGCGGGGAGCGGACGCGAACCACGGGAAGCGGGCAGTCGCCCCGCCTTCAGCCCTGCCGGTCGATGACGGCCCCGCCCAGGCAGACCTCGCCGTCATAGAAGACGACGGACTGGCCGGGCGTGACGGCCCATTGCGGTTCTGCAAAGCCCACCTCGATGCGTGAGGAGGTCTTTTCGGCCCCGGTGGCCGCCGATTCGTCTGCCGGGGCCGCCTCCGTGGCGGCGCCCTCTTCCGGCGACGAAGGCACCACCCACCCTTCGGCATCCTGCTGGCGGTAGCGGCACTTCACGCCATAGGGGCGACCCGGCTCGGGGGCTGCGCCGATCCAGTGGACATCGCGTGCGGCCAGGCGCTGGGTGAGCAGCAAGGGGTGGTCGTGCCCGCGCACCACGATGAGCGTGTTGCTGGCCAGATCCTTGCCGGCCACGAACCAGGGCGTTCCGTCGGCGTTGTCGCGCCGGCCACCGATGCCGATGCCCTTGCGCTGGCCCAGGGTATAGAACGAGAGCCCGACGTGCTCGCCCACCTGCACGCCCCGGTCATCGACCATCGGGCCCGGCTTGGTGGGCAGATAGCGCGACAGGAACTCGCGGAACGGGCGCTCGCCGATGAAGCAGATGCCGGTGGAGTCCTTCTTGGTGGCGTTGGGCAGGCCGATGCGGGCGGCAATCTCGCGCACCTCGGGCTTGGTGATGCCCGCCAGCGGGAAGACGGCCCGCGAGAGCTGATACTGGTTCAGCCGGTGCAGGAAGTAGCTCTGGTCCTTGTTGGCGTCCGCGCCGCGCAGCAGTTGCACCAGGCCGTCAGGCCCGATGCGGTTGCCGGCGTAGTGGCCGGTGGCGATGCGCTCGGCCCCCAGCGCCAGGGCGTGGTCCAGGAACGCCTTGAACTTGATCTCGGCGTTGCAGAGGATGTCGGGATTGGGCGTGAAGCCGGCCTCATAGGCCTGCAGGAACAGGCTGAAGACCCGCTCGCGGTAGTCGGCGGCGAAGTTGACGGCCTCCAGGTCGATGCCGATGACATCGGCCACGCTGGCCGCGTCCAGCCAGTCCTGGCGCGACGAGCAGTACTCGCTGTCATCGTCGTCTTCCCAGTTCTTCATGAACAGGCCGGTGACCTGCCAGCCCGCCTCTTTCAGCAGCCAGGCACTGACGGCAGAATCGACACCGCCCGAGAGCCCTACAACGATCTGACGGCCTTCTCCGTCCGGTAATGTACGTTTCATGCGAACATTGTAGAAAATTATGGAAACCCGTTAAGGGAAGTTCCGGTCACCCCTGCCTCCTCGCGTGCAGCCAGCCTGCCGGGGAGCGGCATGAGCCGGAGGCCCCAGAAACCCCCCAAGAAAGGATCTGCCCATGAGAATCGGGATCCCGAAAGAGCGACGTCCAGGCGAAACCCGGGTGGCCGCCACGCCAGAGACCGTCAAGAAACTGGTCAAGGCGGGCCACGAAGTGCTGGTTGAACGTGAGGCCGGTGTGGCCTCCGACATCACCGATGCAGCCTATGAGGAAGCCGGCGCACAGATCGTGGACACGGCCGGTGCCTTTGGCGCCGAGCTGGTGGCCAAGGTGCGCGGCCCCATGGAAGAAGAGCTGCCCCAACTGAAGGCAGGCTCCACCCTGCTGGGCATGCTCAACCCCCACCATGCCGACGGCCTGGCGCGTCTGGCCGCCACGGGTGTGACGGCCTTCGCCCTGGAGGCTGCCCCGCGCACCACGCGTGCCCAGAGCCTGGATGTCCTCTCATCTCAGGCCAATATTGCAGGATACAAGGCCGTGCTGGTCGCAGCCAACCTGTACCAGCGCTTCTTCCCCATGATGATGACGGCTGCGGGTACCGCCAAGGCAGCCCGTGTGGTCATCCTGGGCGCCGGCGTGGCCGGTCTGCAGGCCATCGCCACGGCCCGCCGTCTGGGTGCGGTGGTCGAGGCCTCGGACGTGCGTCCGGCCGTGAAGGAGCAGATCGAGTCGCTGGGTGCCAAGTTCATCGACGTGCCCTACGAGACCGACGAGGAACGCGAGGCCGCCGCCGGTGTGGGTGGCTATGCACGCCCGATGCCGCCGTCCTGGCTGGAACGCCAGGCCAAGGCCGTGGCCGAGCGCATCCGTCAGGCCGACGTGGTGATCACCACGGCCCTCATCCCCGGCCGCAAGGCACCGGTGCTGGTCACGCGCGCCATGGTCGAATCCATGCGCCCCGGCTCGGTGGTGGTGGACATGGCTGTTGAACAGGGCGGCAACTGCGAACTGTCGAAGGCCGACAACGTGGTGCGCCACCAGGGCGTGAGCATCGCCGGGGTGGGCAACCTGCCCGCCATGGTGCCGGCCGACGCCTCGGCGTTCTACGCCCGCAACATCCTTGATTTCCTGAAGCTGATCGTCGACGACGAGAAGAAGCTCAAGATCGACCTGGAAGACGACATCGTGAAGGCCTGCCTGGTGGCCCGCGACGGCCAGGTGCTGCGCGAGCAGAAGGCCTGAGCCCGCGCCGGCCCGGACGGCCGGCTTCACCGAATACAAACAAGGTTTCACGACATGGAACTCGTCAATCCCACCATTCTCAACCTGATCATCCTGGTGCTGGCCATCTACGTGGGCTATCACGTTGTCTGGAACGTGACGCCGGCGCTGCACACGCCGCTGATGGCCGTCACGAACGCCGTCTCGGCCATCGTCATCGTGGGCGCCATGCTGGCAGCATCCCTCACCGAGACCGGCCTGGGCAGGAGCATGGGCCTTCTGGCCGTGATCCTCGCCTCCGTCAACGTGTTCGGGGGCTTCCTGGTCACCCGGCGCATGCTGGAGATGTTCAAGAAGAAGGAACCGCGCAAGGCGGAGAACAAGGCATGAGACACGTCATGGCCCAACCCTTCGTCACCGCGCGGTTGGCTGCCCGGCAGCCTGACATCGCGCAGCCCGTATCGTTTTCTGGAGCATTCTGATGAGCATGAATCTCGTCGTTCTGTTGTACCTGGTGGCCTCGGTGTGCTTCATCCAGGCCCTGAAGGGGCTGTCGCACCCCACCACCTCGCGCCGCGGCAACGTCTTCGGCATGGTGGGCATGCTGATCGCCATCGTCACCACCGTGGCGCTGATCCTGAAGCTGCAGGGGGCCGCCGGCACCCAGTCCAACGGTTCCGGCATCGCGCTGGTCATCTTCGGCCTGCTGGTGGGCGGCTCTGCCGGTACCGTCATGGCGCGCCGGGTGGAAATGACCAAGATGCCCGAGCTGGTGGCCTTCATGCACTCGATGATCGGTCTGGCGGCGGTGTTCATCGCCATCGCCTGCGTGGCCGAGCCGTGGGCCTTCAACATCGTCGGCCACGGTGAGCCCATCCCGGTGGGTAACCGCATCGAGCTGTTCATCGGCACCTTCGTGGGCGCCATCACCTTCTCGGGCTCCGTCATTGCCTTCGGCAAGCTGTCGGGCAAGTACAAGTTCCGCCTGTTCCAGGGCGCGCCCGTCACCTTCGCCGGCCAGCATGCGCTTAACCTCATCCTGGCCATCGCCATGGTGCTGTGCGGCATCTGGTTCACGGCCACCCAGGGCTGGACGCCCTTCTGGCTGATGACCGCCATTGCCTTCGTGCTGGGCGTGCTGATCATCATCCCGATCGGCGGTGCCGACATGCCGGTGGTGGTCTCGATGCTCAACAGCTACTCGGGCTGGGCGGCAGCCGGCATCGGCTTCTCGCTGAACAACCCGATGCTGATCATCGCCGGTTCGCTCGTGGGCTCCAGCGGCGCCATCCTCTCGTACATCATGTGCAAGGCGATGAACCGCTCGTTCTTCAACGTGATCCTGGGCGGCTTCGGTGCTGATCCGGCCGCTGCCAGCCAGGCAGGCGGTGCCAAGGAGCAGCGCCCGGTGCGCAGCGGCTCGGCCGACGATGCGGCCTTCATGCTGGCCAACGCCGACTCGGTCATCATCGTTCCGGGCTACGGCCTGGCGGTGGCCCGTGCCCAGCACCCGCTGAAGGAGCTCACCGACAAGCTGATCGAGAAAGGCGTGCAGGTGCGCTATGCCATCCACCCGGTGGCCGGCCGGATGCCGGGGCACATGAACGTGCTGCTGGCCGAAGCCGAAGTGCCCTACGACCAGGTGTTCGAGATGGAGGACATCAACCCCGAGTTCAGCGAGACCGACGTGGTGCTGGTGCTGGGCGCCAACGACGTGGTGAACCCGGCCGCGAAGGACCCCAACTCGCCCATCGCCGGCATGCCCATCCTGGACGCCTACAAGGCCGGCCAGGTGATCGTGAACAAGCGTTCGATGGCCTCCGGCTACGCCGGCCTGGACAACGAGCTGTTCTACATGCCCAAGACCATGATGGTGTTTGGCGACGCCAAGAAGGTCGTCGAGGACATGGTCAAGGCCATGGAAGGCTGAGGCTTCAGCCCAGGGACGAAGGCCGGGGTCTGACCCCGGCCTCCCTCCCCTCCCATCACGGCCCGCCACGGCTTTGCGCCTGGCGGGCTTTTTCACGATTAGGGGTCTGCGCAACACTGTTGCGTCCAGGCTGGCCAAGCACCGCGCAGGACCGGACAATGCCTTTCGGTATTCTTTCGGCAGGCGGGCAGACCCCATGGTGGAAGACAGTTTCACGGCGTTCCTGGTGGGCAGCTTCGTCAGCCTCATCACCATCATCAATCCGCCGGCCACGCTGCCGATCTTCACCTCGGTCACCGGCAACCTGGATGCGGACGCCACCCGGCGCACCGCCACCTCGGCCTCCATCTACTGCTTCTGCATCCTGGTGGGCAGCCTGTTTGCTGGCAGCCTGATCATGAAGGCCTTCGGGATCTCCTACGGCGCCATGCGGGTGGCCGGCGGCATGATCATCGCCCTGCTGGGCCACGGCATGCTGTACGGCAAGGCCGAGGTCTCGGAAGTGGCCAAGGCGCAGTACAGCAACCCCGCCTTCTTCCCCTTGGCGCTGCCCGGCATCACCGGCCCCGGCTCCATCGCCGTGGTCATCGGTCTGGAGACCAAGATCCGCGAGCTGGGCACCTTCCAGCACCGCATCAGCGCCTACCTGGCCGTTCTGGGCGCCATGCTGGGCGTCTGCCTGGTCGAGTTCCTGCTGCTGCGCAGCGCCCGCACCGTCACCACCCGGCTGGGCAATACCGGTATCGAGGTGATCACCCGACTCAGCGGCTTTCTGCTGATCTGCGTGGGCGTGCAGTTCGTGGCCTCGGGGGCCCAGACGCTGTATGCCACGCTGGTGCAGGCCGCGGCCGCCACGGCCGGCCACTGAGAAGACATCCCTCCTCGTTCCACGGGCCGGCCCGACCGTTCGGATCGGCCATCCGGCCCGCCCGTATCCTGCTCCTCGGCAGCGCCGCAGCGTTGTCGTAGTTTTCTCCGACTCAACCCGCCTGACGGACCTCGCCGGAGAACAGAAGCATGCAGGACAACACCGCCACCATCGACACCCAGCAGTCGGACAGCCTGCGCAACATCGTCCTGGGCTGTTACGCCGCCTCCATCCTGGGGCCCTTCATCTCCATCGGCATGCTGAACGTCCCCGTCATGCTCGTGGCCTGGTTCTACTCTTCCCGCGCACGCGACACGGCCTACGAGGACCATCTGAAGCAGCTGATCCAGACCCCGCTCATCTGCCTGGTCCTGATGGTTGTCGTCATCTTCACCCGCATCCTGGCCCTGCCGGGCAGCATCGCGCTGATCGGCTGGTTCCTGTACCGCATGGTGAAGGGCGCGCTGAGAGCCTATCGCCGGGAGCCCTTCTCGGACTGAGTTCCCGGGCTGGCGACTGGCGACTGGCGACCTGCGACCTGCGACCTGCGACCTGCGACCTGCGACCTGCGACCTGCGACCGGATGCCGGATGCCGGATGCCGGATGCCGGATGCCGGCACGGATGATGTGACAGATGGTGAGACGGGGGCTCCCGCAAGGCGCAGCCGCTTGATTCCGGGCGGCTGTGTCATCATCTGAAGGGTTGACCACGTTGTGACTTCCCGCCGACCACGGAGAGCCCCCCGCCATGCCGCCGTACACCTACGAGAACGCCACCACCATCGAGACCCAGCGTGAAGCCGCCCTCCGGCGCACGGCCATGCTCGACTACTGGCTGCACATCATTGGCGCCATCTTCTCGATGGGCGTGCTGTCTCTGCTCGCCCTGATCATCAACTACATCCAGCGCCCCTCCGCCCGTGGCTCCATCTATGAAAGCCACTTCACCTGGATGATCCGCACCTGCTGGTGGACGATTCTCTGGGTCTGCATCTTCGGCACGCTGGGCTTCGTCACCTTCGGGCTGCTGTCGTTCATGGCGCTCATTCCCTTCATCTGGTTCCTCTACCGGATGATCAAGGGGCTGCTGCGGGCCAACGCCTACCAGCCGATGCTGTACTGACCCGTCCCGGGCCGGCCTCACCTTGCCGGCCCCGCACCCACCACCACAGGCCGCCCCCGCCGGCAGTCCGCGCGGGCGGCCCATGCCCTACCGGGGCTGCGCAGTCAGCCCCTGATAGCCCCTTCCAGCACACTCCGCTGGCAGCTCCCCCACCCCGCACGTCCCCCGCCACCTGCCGCTGCGCGCCGCGTGCAGGCCGTTGCGCCGGAGTCGGCATTATTTCCATGACAGGTTAGGCCAATCTGCCTATCCTGCTCATCACCTGGAACGCGGCCCGCCCCGCATGACTCTGGCCCCGTTCCGGCGCCTGCCAGACCGACTCGTGCCCGGACCTGCCATGAACGCCCTCACGGACGCCTCCGCCTCCTTCCACACCACCCCGCGCGTTCACCGTGCCCGTCCGGTCACCCGTTCCGTGGAGGACGAAACCCGCAGTGCTTCGCTGCGGACGACGGCCATGGCCTGCTACATCGTGGCCATCGGTGGCCTGCTGCTGAGCGCAGGCCTGCTGTCCATGGCGGCGGTGATCGGGGCCTATCTGCTACGGGCCGACGCACGCGGCACGCCCTATGAAAGCCACTGCAGCTGGATGATCCGCACCGGATGGGTCACGCTGGGCGTGCTGGCGCTGGCCTTTGCGCCGGTGATGGTCGGATCCTTCCTGATGCTTCAGTCCACGGGCGTGGACCCGGCCTCGATGGGCGCCATGGCTGCCATCGACGACGGCGGCAGCCTGGGGGCCTCCCTGGTCTGGCTGGGATGGCTCATCGCCATCCCCGTGGCCATGGCGGTCTCGGTCTGGTTCCTGTACCGAATGATCAAGGGCCTGCTGCTGGCCAACGACAAGCAGCCGGTCTGAACGCAGGCCATCTGCACATGCCCCAATCTCCAAACGCCTGAGCCTCTGAAGGTCTCGTGCCGAAGCACGGCCCCCTCTCGATGTTCAGGATGTTCAGGCCGCCTCGGCTTTCTTCTCGGCAGCCGCCTCACGCCCGGGACGGGTGATGGCAGTGGCCTTGAGCGTATTCCGCACCGAGGCGCCCTCCTCGTGGGTGTCCGGTGCCATCTCGGGCATCTCGATGCGCTCGTCGGTCACGCCACCGGCCAGCAGACGCTGCTCCATCCACTCGATCCAGTGCATGACGGGGGTCTGCGTGCCGCCACCCAGGTGGCCGATGCAGCCGACGTTGGCGGACAGGATCACCTCGGGCTGGTGACGTTCCAGGTTGGAAAGCTTGCGGCTGCGCAGCTTCTGGGACAACTCGGGCTGCAGCACCGAATAGGCGCCGGCGGAACCGCAGCACAGATGCGACTCCTGGATGGGCTGCAGCTCTGCCCCCCAGGTGGTGAGCATGGCTTCCACCACGCCACGGATCTTCTGGGCATGCTGCAGCGTGCAGGGCGGGTGAAAGACCAGCCGCTGCGTGGGCAGCGCCGTCTTCGGCCTGCGGGAACCCAGCTCGCGGGCCAGCCACTCGCTCAGGTCGAAGGTCATGGCCGAGATGCGGGCAGCCTTCTCGGCGTAGGCAGGATCCAGCCGCATCAGGTAGCCGTAGTCCTTCACCATGGCCGAACAGCCCGAGATGTTGATGACGATGGCTTCGAGCCCCTGCTCGATGTGCGGCCACCAGGCATCGATGTTGCGGCGCACGTCGGCCAGACCGCCCGCCTCATCGTCCATGTGATAGGGCAGCGAGCCGCAGCAGCCGGACTTGCGCTCGATGATGGCCTGGATGCCCAGCCGATCCAGCACGCGGGCGGTAGCCTTGTCCACCGCCGGCAGCATGCCTTCCTGCACGCAGTTGTTCAGCATGAGGATCTTGCGGGCATGGGTCTGCGTGGGCCACTTGCCGATCGGCACATGCACGCGCGGGATCTTGGCCTGCAGCGCGGCCGGCAGAAGGGGACGGGCCACGCGGCCGATCTTCATCAGGCTGTCGAACAGCGGCTTGTGGCTGATGAGCCGATGCAGCACGCTGCGTCCGATGGCCTCGCCACGCGGGCGGCGCACCTCGGAAGCCACGACGCGGCGGCCGATGTCGAGCAGCCGCGAGTAATGCACGCCCGACGGACAGGTGCTCTCGCAGTTGCGACAGGTCAGGCAACGGTCCAGGTGGCGCAGCGTGGACAGCGTGGGCGTGGCGCCTTCCAGCACCTGCTTCATCAGGTAGATGCGCCCGCGCGGGCTGTCCTGCTCGTCACCCAGGATCTGATAGGTGGGACAGGTGGCCGTGCAGAAGCCGCAGTGCACGCAGGCCCGCAGGATGCGTTCGGCCACTTCGCCGTCCGGCGTGTTCAGGAAGCGCTCGGCAAGATGGGTTTCCATGATGGTCTGAATGCAAGAAGAATTCGGTGGGCAAAGGCCCGTCGCATGAGGCTCAGAGGCCCGGGTACATCCGGCCGTCGTTGATCAGCCCGCGCGGATCGAAGGCCTGCTTCAGCCGCTGGTGGATCTGCAGGTTGACCGGCGCCAGCGGGTGAAAGCGCAGCACGTCGGCATGTGCCTCGTCAGCCCGGAACAGCGTGGCCGTGCCGCCCAGCGCCGCGATGCGTTCGCGCAGGGCCTGTGCAGCGGTCTGGGGCGCAGCAGGCGCTTTTCCGCTCAGGGCAGCGATGGCTTCGGCCGACGGCCGGTACCAGCGCAGCGCCCCGCCCCACTCCACAAGCTGTGTGCCGGGCAGGTTGATGGGGCCGGTGGCGGCCGGAACGGACAGGCGCCACAGGGGAGCGTGGCGCTCGGCTTCACCCTCCACCGCACCTTGCGACGCAAAGAACGCATGCCGATGGTCACGCAGCGACGCCCAGAATGCGGCAGCGGCCTCGTCCTGCATCAGCTCGCCGCCCAGCTCCTGGCGGGCCGAGTCCACGGCACGGCGTGCCCCGCACAGACGCACGTACAGCATGCCGTCATGCCAGCAGGTGGCACCCAGCGGCAGCGGCTTGCCGCCCCAGCGGTTGCAGGCCGTGATGGCCTCGGCCTGGCTCATCGGCAGCATCAGCGTCTGGTCGGCGCGCGGCACGGGCAGCACCTTCAGCGACACCTCGGAAATGAGCCCCAGGATGCCCATCGAGCCGGTCAGCAGCCGCGAGAAGTCGTAGCCCGCCACGTTCTTCATAACCTCGCCGCCAAAACGCATCACCCGGCCATCGGCGCTGACCAGCACCGTGCCCAGGATGAAGTCGCGCACGGCTCCGGCCGAGGTGCGGCGCGGCCCCGACAGTCCGGTGGCCACCACGCCGCCGAGGGTGCGGCCCGGCGCAAAGCGCGGCGGGTCGAACGGCAGACACTGGCCACACTCGGCCAGCACGGCCTCCAGCTCCTCCAGCGGCGTGCCACATCGCACCGTCACCACCAGCTCGGTGGGCTCGTACTGGACGATGCCGCTGTAGCGCCGGCAGTCGATGACGGTGGCCTGAGCAGCATTTCCGTCGGACAGTGCGCCTCCGTTGTCCGGCTGGGCGCCCCCGATTGCGGCGCGGGCCTGCCCGGCAGCGACAGGACTGCCCGTTGGTGTCCCAGGCATGCCGGCCACGGGGTGCCCGTAGAACCGGCAGGTATTGCCGCCCTGCAGATAGAGGGGCTGGCCATGGTGGTAGGCGTTGGCCATCTGCTCGCGCAGTTCGGCCAGGATGGCGTGGGCCTGGGTGGCATCACCCGCCTTGTGCTCCGACATCGGATCTCTCCCGTTCAGAATCGCGGCAGTTCAGGAAACTTCAGCCGGCCATGCTGGACGTGCATGCGGCCGTATTCGGCGCAGCGGTGCAGCGTGGGGATGGCCTTGCCGGGGTTGAGCAGCCCGGGCGGATCGAAAGCACGCTTGAGCGCAAAGAATGCGGCACGCTCGGCCTCGGAGAACTGTACGCACATCGAGTTGATCTTCTCGATGCCCACGCCGTGTTCACCGGTGATGGTGCCGCCCAGCGCCACGCACAGCTCCAGGATCTCGGCGCCGAATTTCTCGGCACGCTCCCATTCGCCGGGCTTGCCGCTGTCGAACAGGATCAGCGGGTGCAGGTTGCCGTCGCCTGCATGGAAGACGTTCATGCAGCGCAGGCCGTATTTCTTCTCCATCCCGGCAATGGCCATCAGCATCTGTCCCAGCTTGTGCTTGGGAATGGTGCCGTCCATGCAGTAATAGTCGGCCGAGATGCGACCCGCTGCCGGGAAGGCGTTCTTGCGGCCCGACCAGAAGCGCATCCGCTCGGCTTCAGAGTTGGAGACCTGCAGCCGGGTGGCACCAGCCTTGCGGAGCACGGCCTCCATGGCGGCAATCTCTTCCGCCACCTCCTCGGCCGTGCCGTCGGATTCGACCAGCAGGATGGCGGCCGCCTCCAGGTCGTAGCCGGCGCGCACGAAGGGCTCGACCGCCTGAGTGGACTGGCGGTCCATCATCTCCATGCCAGCGGGGATGAGGCCGGCCGCGATGACGGCCGCGACGGCGTTGCCCGCCGTCTCCACGTCGTCGAACGAGGCCATGATGACGCGCGCCAGCCGGGGCGTGGGCAGCAGCTTCACCACCACCTCCGTCACCACCATCAGCATGCCTTCCGAACCGATGCAGGCCCCCAGCAGGTCCAGCCCCGGGGTGTCGAGCGCGACGGATTCCGTGGTGGCAGCCGGCGCGGAAGCCGACCCCGGCAGCGTGCTGCCCAGCGTGATGGGCTCCCCGTCGATGGTGAAGCCGCGCACCGCCAGCACGTTGTGAACGGTCAGGCCGTACTTCAGGCAGTGCACGCCGCCCGAGTTCTCGGCCACGTTGCCGCCAATGGTGCAGGCAATCTGCGAGGACGGGTCCGGCGCATAGAAGAGGCCGAAGGCCGAGGCCGCCTCGGAGATGGCCAGGTTGCGCACACCGGGCTGCACCCGGGCGGTGCGGGCATGGGCGTCCAGCGAGAGGATCTGGTTGAAACGGGCCATGGACATCAGCACCCCGCCTGCGTGCGGCATGGCGCTGCCCGTAAGGCCCGTGCCGGCGCCCCGGGGCACCAGCGGCACCTCCAGGCGTCTACAGAGCAGGATGATCTGGCGCACCTGTTCTTCGGTGCTGGGCAGTACCACCACCGGCGGCAACTGACGATAGGCGCTCAGGCCATCGCATTCGTAAGGGCGCAGATCTTCCTGTCGATAAAGAACGCTGCCCTCGGGCACGATCTGCTGCAGGCCGGTGATGAGCGCCTGCAGGCGGTCCGGCGGCAGCGGGCAGGCGCAGTCCTGCCAGGGCTGCACACCCTCGGTGAAGAAGGATGCCGCAGCGGGTGCGGAACGAACCGACTGCGCCACGTCGGAAGAAGCGTTTTCTGCGCGCCCTGCAAGGCTGGCGTCCATTGGGCCCCGGGTCTCCATGCGGTCGAGGTTTCCTGCCGCGGGCCGGGAGCAGGAAAACAGAAATCTCCTGCCGCACCGCCCTCCCGAAAGCAGGGGTAATTTTTCATTCTAGTCGAGAGCCACCGCACCAGATTGATGCACGTCAGGCCGGACCGCGCCGCCCCATGCCCCCGCCCCTGCGCCGGGCAAGGCGCAACATGAACAAGCCATCCGCTGCGAAGCCCATGAAAACCCCATGAAAATCCCGGCAAACCCCACCAATCCCGGAGTATTGGACCATCACCCGCCAGGCCGGCATGGTCGTGTCAATCACACTGTCCAGGATGTGCAGCCCGCGCCATGAGGGAAATCCCTGAGCCCTCCAGACCCCGTAAAACGCCCAAAGCCGGCCTGTCCCGTTGACTTGCCCCAGTGCGTCGGCTAACTTGCCCCCAAGTTCCGGGGACTCGCTTGGCGAGCCCCCAGTGTCGCAGTGGGAGAGACCGCTGCCGACCGGAACGGGAAGGCATGTTCACCCCGTCGCCTGTGTAAACGACAGGCTCTCTGGAGGTGCGCCTTGCAGGTCGCCCTGGTCCCTTCCCTTTCCGTCGGTACGGCGCCGAAGGGGCAGCTTCCCCGCAAACTCTCAGGCAAACGGACCGCCGCGACGCACGAACACTCTGGAGAGAAAGCCGGGCAGCCATCCTGCGGGAGCTGCCGTCGGCTTCGCCGAAGGACACGATCTCAGGCACAGGTACAGAGGGGGCAGTCTGTTAATCTGCAGGATGTGACATGCCCCGGGCTGTCACGCCTTCCGATCCTTCCTTCCCCTTCATCTCTCTGGAGACATTCCCGTGACTGTACCCAGCAATCTCAAGTACACCGAATCGCACGAGTGGCTGCGCACCGAGGCCGACGGCACCATCACCGTGGGCATCACCGAGCACGCGCAGGCCGAACTGGGCGATCTCGTCTATGTGGAGCTGCCCGAGGCCGGCCGTTCGGTCGAGGCCAACGAGGCCTGCTGCGTGGTCGAATCCACCAAGGCTGCTTCCGATGTCTACGCCCCCATCGCCGGCGAGATCGTGGCCGGCAACGAGGCGCTGGGCGATGCCCCGCAGCTGGTCAACGAGCAGCCCTTCGAGGGCGGCTGGCTCTTCCGCATCAAGCCGGCCAACCCCGCCGACCTGGACGCGCTGCTGTCCGCCGACGATTACCAACAGGCACTGAAGGACTGAGACCATCATGACGGATCGGAACGACTCGGGATCCCTGGCCGGACTGCTGGCACAGGGACAGGATGAATTCGTGGCGCGTCACGTGGGCCCTGCCGGGGACGACGTGACGCAGATGCTGGCCACCATCGGTGCCGGCTCGCTGGATGCGCTGGTGGCCGAGACCGTGCCAGGCAGCATCCTGCTGGATCCGGGCAACAAGCCCGCGCTCTCCATCGGCGAGGCCAGGACCGAAGCGGCCGCACTGGCCGAACTGGCCGGGCTGGCTGCCCGCAATCAGGTCTGGCGCAGCTATCTGGGCAGCGGCTACCACGGCACCCTCACCCCCGAGCCGATCCGTCGCAACGTGCTGGAGAACCCCGGCTGGTACACGGCCTACACGCCCTACCAGGCCGAGATCTCGCAGGGCCGCCTGGAAGCGCTGATGGTCTTCCAGCAGATGATCATCGACCTCACCGGCATGGAGGTGGCCAACGCCTCGCTGCTGGACGAGGCCACCGCAGCCGCCGAGGCGATGACCATGCTGCGCCGGGCCAGCACCAGCAAGGCCCCCGGCTACTTCGTCGAGGCCGGCACCCATCCGCAGGTCATCGAGGTGATCCGCACCCGCGCCCGCTGGCTGGAGATCCCGGTCACGGTGGGCACGCTGGATGCGCTGGATCCCGGCACCTTCTATGGCGCACACCTGCAGAACCCCGACACCGAAGGGCGCGTGCGCGACCTCACCGACGACATCGCCCGGCTGCAGGCAGCCGGCCTGAAGGTCTGCGTAGGTACCGACCCGCTGGCCGCCGTGCTGCTGAAGTCTGCTGGCGCCCAGGGCGCTGACGTGGTGATCGGCTCGGCCCAGCGCTTCGGCATTCCGCTGGGCTTCGGCGGCCCGCACGCCGCCTTCATGGCCACCCGCCAGAAGCTCATCCGCACCATGCCGGGCCGCATCATCGGCACCAGCCACGACGCCGCCGGCAACATCGCCTACCGCATGGCGCTGCAGACGCGCGAGCAGCACATCCGCCGCGACAAGGCCACCAGCAACATCTGCACCGCCCAGGCCCTGCTGGCCAACATGTCGGCCTTCTACGCCGTCTACCATGGCCCCGAGGGGCTGCGCCGCATCGCACTGCGCACCCACGGCATGGCCCGGCTGCTGGCCGCCAGCGTGCAGAAGCAGTCTGCCGCGCTCGCCCCCGAGCACGCCACCTGGTTCGACACCCTGGTCTACCGCTTCCCGGATGCCGCAGCGGCCGACGCCGCGCTGGCCCGGGCCGCGAGCAAGCGCATCAACCTGCGCCGCCTGGACGACACGCGCGTGCTGGTGGCGCTGGACGAGACCGTGGGCCTGGCCGACGTGGCCGACCTGCATGAGGCACTGACCGGCCACGGCACCGACCTGGCCGCCCTGCAGGCGCTGACTGCCAAGCTGGCCGCCCACGGCGACGTGCTGCCGGCTGCCCTGCTGCGCACCGAGCCCATCCTGACGCACGAGGTCTTCCACCGCTTCCACAGCGAGACCGAGTTCGTCCGCTACCTGAAACGGCTGGAAAACCGCGACATCTCGCTGGTGCACTCGATGATCCCGCTGGGATCGTGCACGATGAAGCTGAATGCCGCCGCCGAGATGGCGCCCATCACCTGGCCGTCCTTCACCGACATCCACCCCTTCGCCCCGGCCGAGCAGGCCCAGGGCTACACCGACATGCTGGCCCAGCTGGGTGGCTGGCTGGCCGACATCACCGGCTTTGCCGGCGTCTCGTTCCAGCCCAACTCGGGGGCGCAGGGTGAATACGCCGGCCTGCTGGCCATCCGCGAGTACCTGCTGGCCCATGGCCAGACCCAGCGCAACATCTGCCTGATCCCGGCTTCGGCGCACGGCACCAATCCTGCCTCGGCCCAGCTGGCCGGGCTGAAGATCGTGGTGGTGGCCTGCGACGCCCACGGCAACATCGACGTGGCCGACCTGGACGCCAAGCTGGCCACCCACCGCGACGCGCTGGCCTGCCTGATGGTCACCTACCCGTCCACCCACGGCGTGTTCGAGGCCAGCATCCGCGACATCTGCCGCAAGGTGCACGAGGCCGGCGGCCAGGTGTACATGGACGGCGCCAACATGAACGCCCAGGCCGGCCTCACCAAGCCGGGCGAGATCGGCGCCGACGTCTGCCACCTGAACCTGCACAAGACCTTCTGCATCCCGCACGGCGGCGGCGGCCCGGGCATGGGCCCCATTGCCGTGGCCGCCCACCTGGTGCCCCACCTGCCGGCCGCCCCGCACCTGACGGGCCAGCCTGCCGACAGCCAGCCCGGCACCGTGTCCGGTGCCGCGCATGGCAGTGCGCTCATCACCCCCATTTCCTGGATGTACATCCGGATGATGGGCTCGGCCGGCATCCGCCAGGCCACGGTCATGGCCATCCTCAACGCCAACTACATCGCCCGCCGCCTGAAAGGGCACTATGACGTGCTCTACACCGGCGAGCACGGCCGCGTGGCGCACGAATGCATCCTGGACCTGCGCCACTTCAAAGGCCAGTACGGTGTCAGCGCCGAGGACGTGGCCAAGCGGCTGATGGACTATGGCTTCCATGCCCCCACCCTCTCCTTCCCGGTGCCCGACACGCTGATGGTCGAGCCCACCGAATCCGAGAGCAAGGCCGAACTGGACCGCTTCTGCGACGCGATGATCCGCATCCGCGAGGAAATCGCCGAGATCGCCGCCGGCACCTGGCCGGCCGACGACAACCCGCTGAAGAACGCGCCGCACACCGCCACCGAGGTGGCTGGCGACTGGTCGCACCCCTACAGCCGCGAGCAGGCCGTCTTCCCGCTGCCCTGGCTGAAGGCGGCCAAGGTCTGGCCGACCGTCAAGCGCATCGACAACGCGGCCGGCGACCGCAACCCGGTCTGCACCTGCCCGCCCCTGTCGGACTATTCGCAAGGAGAGCACCATGGCTGAAGCCCTGAAACACGTTGCCCTGGACGGTCTGCACCGCGAGCTGGGCGCCCGCATGGGCGGCTTTGCCGGCTACGACATGCCCATCCAGTACAGTGGCCTGAAGGCCGAGCATCTGGCCACCCGCGCCTCGTGCGGGCTCTTCGATGTCTCGCACATGGGCCAGCTGCTGGTGCGCCCGCGCGATGGCCGCATCGAGACGCTGCACGCCCAGCTGGAAGCCTGCCTGCCGCTGGACTTCTCCGACTGGCCCGAGGGCGCACAGCGCTACTCGCTGCTGCTGAACGAACGCGGCGGCATCGAGGACGACCTGATGCTCGTCAACCTGGGCAGCGAGGTGCGCATCATCGTCAACGCCGGCAACCGCGATCACGATTTCCACCTGCTCACCACCCGGTGCCCGGAGCTGGAATTCACCTGGATCGACGCCGCGCTGATCGCCCTGCAGGGCCCACAGGCCGAGGCCGTGCTGGCTGCGCTGGACCCGCGTGCCCGCTCCCCGCGCTTCATGGAATCCGTGTCGCTGGAGCTGCTGGGCGTGCCCTGCTTTGCCACCCGCTCGGGCTACACCGGCGAGGACGGCTACGAGATCTCCATTCCCACCGCCGAGGCCGAGCCGCTGGTGCGCCATCTGCTGGCCGATCCGCGCGTGACCCCGGCCGGTCTGGGGGCGCGTGACACCCTGCGCCTGGAAGCCGGCCTGCCCCTGCACGGCAGCGATATCGGCCCGGACACCACCCCGGTGGAAGCGGTGCTGGGCTTTGCCATTGCCAAGAGCCGCCGGGTCGATGGTGCGCGGTTTGCAGGCTTTCCGGGCGCCGAAGTGGTGCTGGGTCAGCTGGAACACGGGGCTCCGCGCCGGCTGACGGCCCTGGTGGCCGACAGCAACGTGCCGGTGCGCGCCCATTCCGTCATCGTCGACGAACAGGGCGACGCCGTGGGCGAAGTGACCAGCGGTACCGTCTCGCCCACGCTGGGCAAGCCCATCATGCTGGCCTATCTGCCGCCGGCCCTCTCCCGCGACGACAGCCCGCTGCAGGCCAAGGTACGCGACCGGCTCATCCCGCTTCAGCGCGTGAAGCTGCCGTTCGTGGAGAAGCGCTACAAGCGCTGAAGTCGGCCAAGGGCCTTCCCGCCGACATCTGACAACGGCATCTGACGGCCATCTCCGACAGCGCCGCCTCCTGGTCTCTTCCGGCCACGAGGCGGCGTCGCTGCATCTGAAAACCGCCAGGCTGCCACTCGCCGTTGCACGCGCACCACGTCCAGCGCCCCACTGGCCCGCCCTCGCCGCCTTCCGCCGCCGGCATGAGGTCATTGCGCGTCATCACGACGCATACTTGGGGGTTGCAACCCCGCCAGAACGCGAAGGCCTGCTGCTCCGGCATGGCCCCCTGAACGCGCCCATGCCCAGGCGGGGTGACACGCTCCTCCGCCGTTCATGAATACCCCCTCCTCCTCTTCCGAACCGGCTGCCCAGGGCAGCTGGCTGGCCGTCGTCGCGCTGGCGCTGGCCGCCTTCATCTTCAACACCACCGAATTCGCCCCCGTCGGGCTTCTGTCGATGATCGGACAGAGCTTTGGCATGCGCACCGAGGACGTGGGGCTGATGCTGACCATCTATGCCTGGGTCGTGGCACTGGGCTCGCTGCCGCTGATGCTGGCCACCGGCAAGATGGATCGCCGGCGCCTGCTCATCGGTGTCTTCCTGGTGTTCATCGTCAGCCATGGCGTCTCAGCCATGGCCAGCCAGTACTGGGTGCTGATGGCAAGCCGCCTGGGCATTGCCGCTTCGCACGCCATCTTCTGGTCCATCACACCGTCGCTGGCCGTGCGCATGGCCCCCCAGGGCCGGGCCAGCCAGGGGCTGGGGCTGCTGTCGACCGGCTCGTCGCTGGCCATGGTGCTGGGCATCCCGCTGGGTCGGGCCGTTGGCGAGATCATGGGCTGGCGCGCCACCTTCGGCCTGATCGGCCTGGCGGCCGCGGTGGTGATGGTCGTGCTGATCCGCCTGCTGCCTGCCTTACCCAGCCAGAACAGCGGCTCGCTCTCCAGCCTGCCGGTCCTGCTTCGCCGTCCGGCCCTGGTCAGCATCTACATCCTGATCGTGGTGGGCGTGACGGCACACTTCACCACCTACAGCTACCTGGAACCCTTCCTGCAGCACGTGGCCGGCCTGCAGGGGCAGGCCATCACCCTGGTCCTGCTGGTGTTCGGCGGCTCCGGCCTGATCGGCAGCGTCCTGTTCGGCTGGCGCGGCAGCCGTAACCCAGCCATCTTCCTGCTGGGTTCGCTGCTGTTCATGGGCCTTTCGCTGCTGACGCTGGAGCCGCTGGCCCACCACGCCGGCTGGCTGCTGGGCATGCTGGTGACGTGGGGCACCATGATGATGTGCTTCTCGCTGTCGATGCAGGCGCGCGTGCTGGCGCTGGCGTCTGACGCCACCGACGTGGCCATGGCCCTGTTCTCGGGGCTTTTCAACCTGGGCATCGGCGGCGGCGCCCTGCTGGGCAACCAGGTCGCCATTTACTGGGGACTGGACCATCTGGGCCTGGTGGGCGGTGCACTGGCGCTGGTCACGATGCTGGGCCTCGTGCTGGCCATCGGCCGCTTCGGCCAGACCCTGCTGCGCGCCCCGGTGGGCGGTCAGGTGGCCGGGCACTGAAGCAGCACTGAAAGGCAGGGCACGCCTGGAACACCTGCACCGGGTGCGTTATCCTTGGAACGGTCATCGATACCTGCGCCGATGCGCACAAGGAGAACGCATGCCCTGCACATCCGACTGCTGCAGTTCCAGCCAGCCCGGCCCACACACCACCGCCCGCTATCGCAAGGTACTGTGGGCCGCGCTGGCCATCAACTTCGGCATGTTCATCATCGAGATCGTGATGAGCGCCCGCTCGGGTTCGGTCTCGCTCATGTCGGACTCGCTGGACTTTCTGGGGGACGCCGGCAACTACCTGATCAGCCTGCTGGTGCTGTCCATGGCCCTGCACCACCGCGCCCGCGCCTCACTGCTGAAAGGCGCAACCATGGCCGCCTTCGGCACCTGGGTGCTGCTCACCACCCTCTATCAGTTCTGGGCAGGCTCATTGCCCAACTATCACGAGATGAGCATCGTGGGGGTGCTGGCCCTGCTGGCCAACGTCACCGCCGCCGCCCTGCTCTACACCTTCCGTGAAGGCGACAGCAACATGCGCGGTGTCTGGATCTGCTCGCGCAACGACGCCATCGGCAACCTGCTGGTGATTGCCGCAGCCGGAGGCGTGTACCTGACCAACAGCAACCTGCCGGACCTGCTGGTGGCACTGGCCCTGTCCGCACTGGCGCTCAAGGGGGCCAGCACCATCATCCGCCAGGCCCGCCAGGAGCTGCGGGCAACGGCCAACGCTTGAAAGCCTCTGGGGGCAGCCCCAAAAGAAAAGCGGCGCATCGCTGCGAATCCTCGCAGTCGATGCGCCGCTTCAGCGGATGAGTCCTAGGGCTTATGCCGCCAGCACCTCCGGCAGTTCATGCCGAAGCATCTGCGGGTCTACCGTCAGCAGCTTCAGGCCTTTCTGCTGGGCCTGGGCCAGCAGCAGGCGGTCAAACGGGTCACGCTGGATGCGGCTGGAGAGGCGGAAGGCCCGCCACAGGGTGGCTGCGCGCAGCGACAGCTCGATGAAGCCTTGTTCCTTCAGCTCCGTCACCACCTGGTGGGGATTCAGTTTCACATTCGAGGCGCCCATGCCTTCCTTCAGGGAAAGTTCCCAGATGCTGGCAGTGCTGTAGTAGCGCTCGTTTTGGGGATCCTGCAAAAGGGCGATGGTTTCGGCCGACAGACGATCCGTGGCCCCGGTCAGCCAGGCTTTCATCACCTGGGTGTCCAACAACAATTTCATAGAGGAGTGCTATTTCCGGCTCGTGTCCGGTTGGAGGAGTGGCCACTGTAGAAGAAAAAAAGCGCCCTTTCAATGCCATTGACACACTGCAACATGCTGGACCGATGAACCAACACGCCATTCCGACAGGCGGTCGGCAGTTCAGTCAGGTCTCCCGAAAAATCACGGACAAAACGCGCCGCCCGCCAGGCGCTCCCTTGAAGATCCGCATGAACAGCGGGGCTTCAGGGCATTCTTCATGGCGTCCATGAACGCCGCGATCTGACACAGACTGGCACGAACGGTTTCTGCGCCCCTGCCCCGACCGCACAATGACGCCAGAACGTTGCCCAATAACAACAGCAAAATCATGCGGGGGACAACACATCCGTCGGTGGCAGGGCAACACCCGAACGGCTTGCCCGGAGACGTACTGGCACCCAAAAACGGCTTCTCCGCCCTCAAATTCGGGCGACAGAAGCCGTCAGAGCCAAGGTAGAAACCGTCAGCGCCAAGCTTTCAGGCCCGAAGACACCCTGCATGCCCGGGCGCGGCCCCGTCAGGCCGCCTGCGCTTCCTTCTGCTCGCCGCCCAGCACATCCAGCAAGTCGGCCAGCAGGCCCGAAAGCTCGCCGGCCATCAGCGTGAACTCGGCATCGAACACCTGCCGGGCATCGCCCTCGTCCAGGCTCTCGCGCCCCTCGCGCACCACGTCCAGCGGATTGAGCCGCTTGATGGCGGCATTCTCGGTCAGCACGAAGGACACGCGATCGCGCCAGGTCAGCGCCAGGCGCGTGCACTGCTTGCCTTCCTTGAGGTGGCGCTGCACCGTGTCGGCATCCACCGGCTGGCGCACGTAGCGAACGGCCGCACGGCTTTCGCCCGTGTCGCGCAGCTCGCTGTCGTCGTCGATGGAGAACGGGCCGGGCACTTCGTTCTCGACCAGCCAGGTCGTCATGGCCTGAGCCGGCGAATGCACCAGCTTCAGCGGCGCCAGCGGCAGGTCGTCCACCGATTTCTTCAGCAGTCCGATGATCTCGTCGGCACGGGCCGGCGCCGTGGTGTCCACCACCACCCAGCCCCCTTCCGGATCGATCCACACCCGGGTGTCCCGGAAGATGCTGAAGGCCTTGGGCAGCAGCTCTTCCGTCACGCGCTCCTTCAGCTCGCGCATCTGCTTGCGGCCGGGCTTGAAGCCCTGCTCTTCTTCCAGCGCCTGGGCGCGTGCACGGGTGAACTGGTTGATGACCGAGGCCGGCAGCAGCTTCTTCTCGGCGCGTAGCGTCAGCAGCCAGTGACGCCCCACCCGGTGGGCCAACCCCTCGCCTTCCATGGCCGGCACCCAGCCCAGCGACTGCGCCTCCTGGGCCAGCCCCGGCGTGAAGGCCAGTCGCTGCAGCTGCTCTTCGACAGCGGCAGGATCCGGGTTCCAGGCGGCGGAAAGGCGATAGACCAGGGCGTTGCGGAAAAAGGCACTCATGCGGAATTCGGCACAAAGAAAAACTAGGGGCGCCTACTGTAACGCAACTGCCTGCCCGGAGAGAAACTCAGGGATCCTCTTAATAAGTCCCGCGAACCGGCGCGCCACGGAACGGGATGCAGGACAAGGCGACATTTGCTGTCAATAGCGCCGCTATTGACAGCAAATGGCAACGCAGTCATGCGCCCATTGCGGGGATGCGACGGCCGCGGAGACTTGTTCAGAGGATCCCTAGGGCTGATACTTGTACCCCATGCCGTACACCGACTGGATCAAGTCGCTGTCGGGCAGGATGCGCCCCATCTTGCGGCGCAGATTCTTCACGTGCGTGTCGACCGTGCGGCCGTTGACCACCCGGTGGTCTTCATACAGGCGCTCCAGCAGGTCTTCCCGGCTGAACACATGGCCCGGCATGGCCGCCAGCACCGACAGCAGGCGGAATTCGACCGGCGTGAGCTCCAGCGGGCTGCCTTCCAGCCACGCCGCGTGGCGCACCGTGTCGATCCACAGCCCGTCAGGCGGCGGCGACACGTCCGCGGGCTTTTCCAGCACGGCCTCGGCCACCGCCTTCTGCTGCGGCTTGACCGCATCGGCCAGCGTGCGACGCAGCACCGCCCGCACCCGCGCCACCATCTCGCGCGGGCTGAAAGGCTTGCAGATGTAGTCGTCGGCCCCCAGCTCCAGCCCCAGCAGCCGGTCGATCTCTTCCACGCGCGCCGTCATCATGATGATGGGCACCGACGAGAAGGTGCGGATCTCGCGACAGATGTCGATGCCGTCACGGCCCGGCAGCATCAGGTCCAGCAGCACCAGATCCGGAGGGTTGGTGCGCACCGCGTTGACCACCAGCCGGCCATCAGCCAGGATCCCGGTCTGGAAGCCGGCAGCATCCAGGTATCGACAGACCAGGACGGCCAGCTTCGGCTCGTCCTCGACCACCAGCAGCTGCAACGGCCGGCCAGGATTGGTCCAGATATTCTGCTGCGTCATCCATTTCCCTCCGAAGAATGCTCGGGGGGCAGCTCGATCCGGACGCGCAACCCACCCAACGGCGAGGCCTGCGCCATGATGCGGCCACCATGCGCCTCCACGATGCCCCTGCAGATGGCCAGCCCCAGCCCCGACCCGCCCGTGGCCCGGTTCCGCGACGCCTCACGACGGTAGAAACGGTCAAAGAGACGCGGATAGTCTTCAGGCGACATGCCGGGGCCGGAGTCGTCGAAATCGATGATCACGCCCGGGCTGCCCGCCTGACAGCCCACCTGCACGGTACCGCCCTGGTCCACGTAGCGTACGGCGTTTTCCAGAAGGTTCTGGAAAACCTGGCGCAATCGATTCGGATCCCCCGAAACGAGCATTCTATCTATAACCCCGACCCTTTTCAGGGACAACCCACGGACAGCCAGGCGCTCCTGCCAGCTCGACAGCGTGGTGTCCAGCAGCTCCACCACGTCCACCTGCTCCCAGTGATACGCCAGCGGTGCCACCTCCGTCATCGACAGCATGTGGATGTCGTCGACCAACTTGGACAGAATGCCCACTTCACTCTGAAGGGATTGCACCACCCGCTGGTCCAGCGGCTGGAGCCCGTCCTCCACCGCCTCCAGCTCGCCGCGCATGATCGCCAGCGGCGTGCGCAGCTCGTGCGAGACGTCCGCCATGAAAGCGCGGCGCATGTTCTCGTTGCTCTGCAGCGTGCCGGCCAGCTTGTTGAACACCCGTGCCAGCTGCCCCAGCTCATCCTGCGAGGACACCGGCACGCGGATGTCGTACTGTCCCGCCGCCAGCGCCCGCGTGGCTGTGGCCAGCCGCCTTGCCGGCACCAGCATCACCCGCCCCAGCAGCCAGGCAACAACGGCCGCCAGCAGCACCGCCAGCCCTGCGATGTACCAGGCCGCACTCTCCTGACGGCGCTGGAAGGCCAGATCGGCCGCATCCGTCACCTCGGTGAAGCGCTTGCTGCCCACCCAGCCGGCCACCACCCCATCCACCAGGATCGGCACGAAATGCGCATCCGGCCCCGGGTCCGGGTTGCCCACCACGAAACGGCCACTGGCATCCTGCAGCGTCATGCGCGCCGCGGCATCCATGGGCGGCTTGGGTGGCACACCCGGCCATCCGGGTCCCGGCGCCGACGCAGGCGGCATGTCGGGGTGTACATCCCCGCCATCGACCAGCACGTCCAGCAGGGATTCCTCGGCCGGCGGCGACAGCTCACCAGCGCGGGCCTCCGGCGGCCAGGAGGCTCCCTTCGTGCCCCCCGGACCCGGGCGGGCCGATTCATCCGCCTGCGTGGCCGACAGGTTGGACAGCCACCACCAGTTCGATGCCTGGCCCACATCGGCGGAGGCCTGCCCGGGCTGCGGCCCATGCCGCGACATGTCACCGGGCAGCAGACCATTGGGCAGCAGCCCCTTCGGCAGAGGGCCACCGTGCTGGAGCGCCCCGTGCACGTGCGCTGCATCCGGCACTACGCGCTTGTCCTCCTGCCCGGGCTGCTCATACAGCAACCCGCGCGCCGCCCCCATGCCCTCGGCATACGGCATGGGCACCAGCCATTGGCAGGCCTGCAGCGGCCTGCGGCCCAGAATGGGCAGGACCGGCATCTGCCGCGGCCCCGAATGCAACCGGTAGCCGCTATAACGCACAATGTGCCGCCACAGGTCGTCGCGCCCGCGCAGGGCGTCCCAGCCGTGCTCGGGATCGCCCACCTCGCGCCAGTGCGCTGCCAGCACGGTGGTCAGCACGTTCAGGCGCCGGGTCTCCACCTCATTCAGGTAGCCCAGAAAGCCGCGCTGGAAACTGATGCGGTTGGCAATGCTCATGGCCACCGCCATCACGACACTGGCCGCCAGTACGGCCACGAACAACTTGAAACCTATGCCGATTCTCATGCTGCCTAATTGAACACAGGAAACGTGGCTGTTGCGCGAAACGGCGCTCCCCACGGCCGAGAATCCGCAATATCCTCATAATCTGCGGGTTCGATGCCGCAAGCCCCCTCGGGAATACCCTCAACCTTACCCCAATACCATGAAAGGCTCTATTTCCTCCGGCGTACTGCTGGTCACCGCCCTGCTGCTGGCTGGTTGTCAGACCACCTCGCCCGACAAGGCCGGGCTGGCCCCCGAAGACGCCCGCACCGTGGCCCGCAAGGCCATTCCCCCCAACGTGAAGGACGCCGGCGGCTGGGCCACCGACATCCAGACCTCCTTCTCGCTGCTGGGCCTGCCCGCCACCCGCGGCAGCCTGTGCGCCACCGTCGCCGTCATCGAGCAGGAATCGGGCTTCCAGGTCAATCCCGTGGTGGCCGGCCTGCCCGCCATCGCCTGGAAGGCCATCGACGAACGCGCCGCCCGCTATCACGTCCCCGGCTTCATGGTCCGCACCGCCCTGGCCCTGCCCAGCGGCAACGGCCAGAGCTACGCCCAGCGCATCGACAGCGCCCGCACCGAAGAAGACCTCAGCCGCACCTTCGAGGACCTCATCGACACCGTGCCCCTCGGGAAGCGCCTGTTCGGCCAGTACAACCCCGTGCGCACCGGCGGCGCCATGCAGGTCTCCATCAGCTATGCCGAAGACCACGCCAAGCGCAAGTCCTACCCCTACGGCGACGCCGGCAGCATCCGGCAGGAAATCTTCACCCGTCGCGGCGGCCTGTACTTCGGCATCGCCCACCTGCTGGACTACCCCGCCGACTACCCCGAGATGAAGTACCGCTTCGCGGACTACAACGCCGGCCACTATGCCAGCCGCAACGCTGCCTTCCAGCGCGCCCTGGCCGTGGCCACCGGCCAGAAGCTCACCCCCGACGGCGACCTGCTGGACCACGCCAACCCCTCCATGGCCACCCCAGGCCAGACCGAGCGCGCCGCCCGCACCTTCGGCAAGCAGATCGGCCAGAACGACGACAGCATCCGCGCCATGCTGCAGAAGGGCGACACCCTGGCCTTTGCCGAAACCCCGCTCTACAAGGCCGCCTTCGCCCACGCCGACCGCGCCGGCAGCGGCAAGCCCATGCCCCGCGCCATCCTGCCCGACATCCAGCTCAACAGCCCCAAGATCACCCGCAAGCTCACCACCGCCTGGTTTGCCGAGCGGGTGAACGAGCGCTACCTGCGGTGCCTGAAGCGGGTGGGTGGGGAGTGAGGGTGTCAACAGCTCAGCCGCCAGACACGCTTCCCGAAGAACGGCCGGTGCATTTCTCTCCCTCCCGCCGCGGATTCCCATGCCGATCGAAGCGCTCGTGCCGCATCTCTCCCGAGGGGCGCTGCCGATAGTTCTGGGTGGGCTCGCAGTCAGCCGCCCTGGTCGTCGATGATGCAGGCGCGGCCGAGGCATTCGCCGCCTCGTTCGCGGAGCCTTCCCGGCCCGATCGCGCCGCCGAGCTGCCCTGCCCGTCACTGAAGATCTGCTGCCCGGCAGGCGCACCGCCCAGGGTCGCCCCCTCCTGCGACACGAGCAACGGCGTGGCCAGGGTGGCCACCACCAACAGGACCAGCACGGACGAGACCGACGCCAGCGCGACACCCGCCAGGCTGTAGCGGGGCGGTGCATCAGGAATGGCGCAGGCAATGGCGCGGGTGACGACCCATAGGCCATAGACGGCCAGCACCAGGCCCAGCGGCTGGGCGATCCCGGCCGGCAGCTCCAGCGACTCCAGCAGGGCCGACAGCACGTTGGGCACCAGCCCGGCAGCCAGCAGCAGGTTGAAGAGCGGCCCCCGGCCATCCCAGCGCCCGTCGCGCATCAGCCACCAGCGCAGCACGCCATGCACCAGGCCGTACAGCAGCGCGTTCAGCCCCAGCCCCACCAGCAGCGCCTGCGGAATGGTCATGAGCGGCATGCCGTCGTCCTGCGTGAGGCTCGCCAGACTCATGCCCACCAGGACGCCCAGCACGACCAGCACCCCTACGGTCTGCCGGCGCGGCACGTCATAGGCCGACAGCGGCAGATCGCACAGCAGGAACAGCGAAAGGGCGGCAGAAATCATGGCAGGGCTACTCCTTCAGGCCAATGGCTCCGACACGGCACAGGCTGGCGTGCATTCGCGGCGTGTCGCCAGCCACCGCCGATTCTTCATGGTAGCTGCGGGCCGCCGCCGCCCTGCGCAAGACCCTGGCCGCATCAACGCAGCATCTTGCCCGGGTTGAAGAGCCCCTCCGGATCCAGCGCCGCCTTGATGCGCGCCATCAGCGCCACGCCCTCGGCACCGGCCTCGGTCTCCAGGAAGTCCATCTTGTGCAGGCCGATGCCGTGTTCGCCCGTGCAGGTGCCGCCCAGCGACAGGGCCAGCGAGACAATCTCGCGGTTGAGCGCCTCGGCGCGGGCCACCTCATCGGGGTTGTCCACGTCCACCAGAATCAGGCAATGGAAGTTGCCGTCGCCCACGTGGCCGACGATCAGCGACGGGAAGCCGCTGGCTTCCAGCAGCTTGCGCGCGCCCTCGACAGAGGCCGCCAGCCGCGAGATGGGCACGCAGGTATCGGTGGAGATGGCCCGTGCACCGGGTCGCATCTGCAGACCGGCAAAGTAGGCGTCATGCCGGGCGTTCCACAGTCGGGTGCGCTCTTCGGGCTTCTCGGCCCAGGCAAAGTCCGTCCCGCCCTCGTCGGCAGCCAGCTGCTGCACCAGCTCCACCTGCTCGGCCACGCCAGCCGGGCTGCCATGGAACTCGAAGAACAGCGTGTAGCCTTCGCGCAGGTCCATCTTGCTGTAGGCATTGATGGCCCGGATGGCGGGCGGGTCCAGGAATTCGCAGCGTGCCAGCGGCACGCCCAGCTGGATGGCCTGGATGACGACGTTGACGGCCTGCTCGGCCGACGGAAAGTTGACCACCGCGGCCGATACTGCCTCGGGCAGCGGATGCAGGCGCAGCGTGACTTCGGTGATGATGCCCAACGTGCCCTCGGCCCCCACGAAGAGGCGGGTCAGGTCATAACCGGCCGACGACTTGCGGGCGTGCGTGCCGGTATGCACCACCTTCCCTTCGGCCGTCACCACGGTCAGCGCCAGCACGTTCTCGCGCATGGTGCCGTAACGCACGGCGTTGGTGCCCGAGGCGCGGGTGGAGGCCATGCCGCCGATGGAGGCATCCGCCCCCGGATCAATGGGGAAGAAGAGCCCGGTGTCATGCAGCTCCTGGTTGAGCTGCTTGCGGGTCACGCCGGCCTGCACCGTCACCAGCAGGTCTTCGGCAGCCACCGACACGATGCGGTTCATCCGCGACATGTCCAGCGTGATGCCGCCCCGGATGGCCAGCAGCTGGCCCTCGATGGACGAGCCCGCCCCCCAGGGCACGATCGGACAGTGATGCGCGCGACAGAGCTTCACCAGGTCCACCACGTCCTCGGTGCTCTCGGCAAACACCACCCCTTCGGGCAGGGTCAGCGGGTAGATGGATTCATCGCGGCCGTGGTGCTCGCGCACCCCGTGCGACACCGAGAAGCGTTCTCCGAAACGCTGCTCCAGCGCGGCTTTCAGGGTTTCGTTCAACCGGGGCGCCGCGGCGCCCTGCCCATCGTTCGTCATCGTCTTTCCTGGGTTTGGATCATCAGGGTTGCAAGGCGGCCCGGCCCGGAATCCGCCCCGCCCTCACCCGGGGCCGGCGGGCCAGCGCCGGAGGGTGGATTCTAGATCGCGGCGCAACCCGGCGCTGCATCGCAGCATCCTTTCACCCCGGGTAAACCCTAGTCCACAACGTGCCCGTACAGGGCGCGGGTTGTCCGTAACGGGTTGTAGTATCTCGGGAATATCTGAACAGAAGGAATTCCTCCATGGCCCCGGTCATTACCTGCATCGAAGATCTCCGAGTCATTGCCAAGCGTCGCGTGCCCCGCATGTTCTACGACTACGCGGACTCCGGCTCCTGGACGGAATCCACCTACCGCTCCAACGAAACCGCTTTCCAGAAGATCAAGTTCCGCCAGCGCGTGGCGGTCAACATGGAAAACCGCTCGCTGGAAAACACGATGATCGGCGAGAACGTGACGATGCCGGTGGCACTGGCCCCCACGGGGCTCACCGGCATGCAACATGCCGACGGCGAGATCCTCGCGGCCCGCGCCGCCGAGAAGTTCGGGGTGCCCTTCACGCTCTCCACCATGAGCATCTGCTCCATCGAGGACGTGGCCGAGCACACCAGCCGCCCGTTCTGGTTCCAGCTCTACGTCATGAAGGACAAGGGCTTCGTCGAGCGCCTCATCAACCGCGCCAAGGCCGCCAAGTGCTCGGCTCTGGTCATCACGCTTGACCTGCAGATCCTCGGCCAGCGCCACAAGGACATCAAGAACGGCCTGTCCTCGCCTCCCAAGCCCACGCTGACCAACCTCATCAACCTGGCCACCAAGCCCTACTGGTGCTGGCACATGCTTCACACGAAGCGGCGCACTTTCGGCAACATCGTCGGCCACGCCAGCGGCGTGAGCGACACCAGCTCGCTGTCGGCCTGGACCAGCCAGCAGTTCGACCCGGCCCTGTCGTGGGACGACGTGGCCTGGATCAAGGACAAGTGGGGCGGCAAGATCATCATCAAGGGCATCATGGAACCCGAGGACGCTCATCTGGCCGTGAAGTCGGGGGCCGACGCGCTGATCGTCTCCAACCACGGCGGCCGCCAGCTCGACGGCGCCCTGCCCTCCATCGAGGCCCTGCCCGCCATCGTCGATGCGGTCGGCAAGGACAACATCGAGATCTATCTGGACAGTGGCGTGCGCTCCGGTCAGGACGTGATCCGCTCCGTGGCCATGGGCGCTCGCGGTGTGTTCATCGGCCGTCCCTTCCTGTACGGCCTGGGTGCCATGGGCGAGGCCGGCGTCACCAAGGCGCTGGAAGTCATCCGCAACGAAGCCGATCTCACCATGGCCTTCTGCGGGTTGCGTAACATCAAGGATGTGAACAAGAGCATCCTGGTGCCCGGCACCTACCCGACGTGAGCGAAACAAGCTTCTTCTGGCACGACTACGAAACCTTCGGGCGCGACCCGCGCCTTGACCGGCCGGCGCAGTTTGCCGGCATCCGCACCGACCTCGACCTGAACGAGGTCGGCAAGCCGGTGATGCTGTACTGCAAGCCGGCCCCCGACTACCTGCCTGACCCCGAGGCCTGCCTGCTGACCGGCATCCTGCCGCAGGAGTGCCTGGCCAAGGGGCTGCCCGAATACCGCTTTGCCGATGCGGTGCTGGCCGAGCTGGGTGCCAGCGGCACCATCGGCGTGGGCTACAACTCCATCCGCTTCGACGACGAAGTGACGCGCCACCTGATGTGGCGCACGCTGCGTCCGCCCTACGACCGGGAATGGCGCAACGGCTGCAGCCGATGGGATCTGCTGGACGTGGTGCGCGCCACGGCCGCCCTGCGCCCCGAGGGCATCGAATGGCCTCGCCACGACGACGGCCGCCCCTCCTTCAAGCTGGAGCATCTGAGCGCCGCCAACGGCCTGGCCCATGCGCAGGCGCACGATGCGCTCTCGGACGTGCGCGCCACCATCGCCCTGGCGGCCCTCATCCGCAACCGCCAGCCCCGGCTCTGGAACTTCTGCCTGGCGCTGCGCCAGAAACAGGCCGTGCTGACCGAGATCGGTTCCGACCGTCCTTTCATCCACGTCTCTGCCATGTACGGGGCCGAAAGGGGCGGCATGGCTGTGGTCTGGCCGCTGGCCCAGCATCCCACCAACCGCAACGAGCTGATCGTCTGGGACCTGATTCACGACCCCGCCGAGCTGGCCGACCTGGACACGGAACAGATTCGCCTGCGGCTCTTCTCGAAGACCGAGGACCTGCCCGAGGGCATGACGCGCCTGCCCATCAGGAGCCTGGCCATCAACAAGTCCCCCATCGTCATCGGCAACCTGAAGGTGCTCACGCCGGCCGTCATCGAACGCTGGCACATCGACATGGAGACCATCGCCCGTCACACCGAGACGGCCCGACGCCTGACCCCGCAGCTGGCCAGCCGCATGGACGAGGTCTACCAGCGCCCCCGCCCGCAGGGCCCCGCCCCGGACGTGGACGGCGACCTCTATGGCGGCTTCATCGGCAACGACGACCGTCGGCGTCTGGATGACTGGCGCGAACGACTGGATGCCACCGCATCGCAGGCCGCCGCATCGCCGGATGCCGATCATTCATATATTCAAATTCCGTCTTTTGAGGATCCCCGACTTGAGGAAATGTCTTTCCGATACCGTGCAAGGCAATTTCCGGATATGCTCAGTACTGAAGAAAAACAGCGCTGGGTGGCACACTGTCACGCCAGACTCCATCAGGGGGCCGGCAATGCCATGACGTTGGCGACTTTCGCCCATCGTCTGGACGAGCTCAACCAGTCGCTGTCACCCGACGATGAACACGGCCAACGGCTGCTGGAGGCTCTCTATGACTACGGTGAACAACTCGCCTGACAAAAACAGCACGACACAGACGCTCCAAGCTCCTCCTGTCTGCACGGAAGACGACATCTACTACTTCCGTGAAGGCACCAACAACCGGCTGTATCGCTGGCTGGGCGCCCACCCCTGCACCCATGCCACGCAGGAAGGCGGCAAGCCCGAGAAAGGCTGCTGGTTTGCCGTCTGGGCCCCCAATGCCCGCGAAGTGCAGGTCATCGGCGACTTCAACGGCTGGCAGCATGGCGCCAGCCCGCTGGCCGTGCGTGGCGACAGCTCCGGCATCTGGGAAGGCTTCGTGCCCCACGCCTCGGTCGGCGATTGCTACAAGTACCGCATCCTGTCGGCGCCCACCGGTGAATGGCTGGAAAAGGGCGACCCCTTCGGCTTTGCATGGGAAGAGCCGCCCTGCACCGCCACCCGCATCGCCGACATCTCCTATCGCTGGGACGACGCCGAATGGATGAAGACGCGCGGTCAGGCCAACGCGCTCAACGCCCCCATCAGCATCTACGAATGCCACCTGGGCTCCTGGATGCGCCCGGACGACAACCCGCACGGCTTCCTCAACTACCGCGACATCGCGCCCAAGCTGGCTGACCACGTGCAGTCGCTGGGCTTCACCCATGTCGAGCTGATGCCCATCACCGAGCACCCGTTCTATGGTTCGTGGGGTTATCAGACGGTGGGTTACTTTGCCCCCACCTCGCGCTACGGCAGCCCGACCGACTTCAAGGCGTTCGTCGACTACATGCACGGCCGCGGCATCGGCGTCATCCTGGACTGGGTGCCCTCGCACTTCCCGGGTGACGCCCACGGTCTGCACCGCTTCGACGGCACCGAACTGTACGAACACGCCGACCGCCGCCAGGGCTTCCACCCCGAGTGGAACAGCTGGATCTTCAACTACGGCCGCCACGAGGTGCGCAGCTTCCTGCTCTCCAGCGCCGCCTTCTGGCTGGACCAGTACCACATCGACGGCATCCGGGTGGACGCGGTGGCCTCCATGCTGTACCTGGACTACTCCCGCCAGGACGGCCAGTGGATCCCCAACCGCTTCGGCGGCCGCGAGAACCTGGAAGCCATCCACTTCCTGCGCCAGCTCAACCAGAGCGTCTACCGCGACTTCCCCGACGTGCAGACCATCGCCGAGGAATCCACGGCCTGGCCGGGCGTCTCGCGTCCGGTGGCTTGGGGCGGCCACAGCAACGACAACCCCGAGACCATGAACGGTCTGGGCTTCGGCATGAAGTGGAACATGGGCTGGATGCACGACACGCTGTCGTGGTTCGAGAAGGACCCGGTCTACCGCAGCTACCACCAGAACGCCCTCAGCTTTAGCCTGTACTACGCCTTCAACGAGAACTTCGTGCTGCCGCTCTCGCACGACGAAGTGGTCTACGGCAAGGGCAGCCTGCTGTCCAAGATGCCGGGCGACGACTGGCAGAAGTTTGCCAACCTGCGCCTGCTCTACGGCCTGATGTGGACCCACCCGGGCAAGAAACTGCTGTTCATGGGCGGCGAATTCGGCCAATGGACCGAATGGGCACACGAAGGCAGCGTCGACTGGAATGCCGCCGACACCTACTTCCACGTGGGCATCAAGCACCTCATCGGCGCGCTCAACCACCTGATGCGCACCCAGCCGGCCCTGCACCAGCGCGACTTCGACGGCAGCGGCTTCGAGTGGATCAGCGCCGACGACAGTGCCCATAGCGTGCTGGCCTACCTGCGCCACGGCAACGATCCCAAGGACACGCTGCTGGTCGTCTTCAACGGCACGCCCGTGCCGCACCACAACTACCGTCTGGGCGCCCCGCAGGGTGGCCGCTGGCAGGAGATCTTCAACAGCGATGCCTCCATCTATGGCGGCACCGACGTGGGCAACCAGGGCTTCGTGGATGCCCTCGACGAAGGCACCCATGGTCGCCCCTACGCGCTGGAGCTGACCCTGCCGCCGCTGGGCCTGCTGGTGTTCAAGCATGTCGACACGCCGGCTGCCAAGGCACTGCCTGAAGCCAAGGCCGCCAAGCCGGCTGCAGAAAGTGCCAAGGCCGCAGCGCCTGCCGCAAAAAAGCCTGAAGCCGTCCCTGCCGCAGCCAAGCCGGCCAAGGCTGAAGCCCCGGCACCCAAGGCCGCTGTCGCCAAGACCAGCGCAGCCCCCAAGGCATTTGAAACCAAGGCGGCAGAGCCCAAGGCTGCAGCCCCCAAGGCCGCGGCACCCAAGGCTGCCACCACGTCACGCACGCGGACCAGCACTGCCAAGACGGCCGCGGCAGGAACAACCGCCAAGGCGGCCCCCAAGGCAGCCGCTCCCAAAGCGGCCAGCAGCCGCACCACGGCCACGACCAAGGCCAAGCCTGCCAGCCGCAGCAAGGGCTGATTGAGGCAGTTCGGGGACGGGCATTCCCCTCCCCGGACAAAAAAGCCGCCGATACGCTTTCATCCGTATCGGCGGCTTTTTTATGGCCATGAGCCGCGGCCTGTGGGCTTCCGGTTGTCACGCCCCACGCCCCGCGCCCCACGCCCGGCGATGGAGGGCAACCGCAGACAACAACCAGCGCCCGAAGAAGCCCTCCGGTGCGAGCGATCAGCTCACCCGGCCGATGACCCCTTCTGCCAGCCAGTCCATCTTCTGCATGACGGTATCGGACATCACGCCGCCCAGCTGGCGAACCTTGCCGTCATTGGCGCGCAGTTCGCCCTCGAAGACGTGCCGGTGTCCGCGCATGAGCTGCAGGCGCACGGCGTTGATCTGCCGGCGCACCGCCTGCGATACGGGCGCGGGCCCCAGTTCCAGCTGCACCATGCCGTCGGCCAGACCGCCCCAGGTGTGGTCCGGTTCCCACTTGCCTTCCAGCAGCTTGCGGGTGCGCTCCAGGTAGTAGGCATTCCAGTTGGGCAGCACGGTACCCAGCAGCAGGTTGCGCGGCACGATCTTGCTGTAGTCGCCCTGGAAGCCGATCAGCTTCAGCTTGCGGTCACGCGCCACCTCGGCCACCGCCACGGTGTCGGTGTGCTGGGTGAACACATCCGCCCCCTGCGACAGCAGGCTGTAGGTGGCCTCGCGCTCCAGCCCCGGATCACGCCAGTTGTTGGTCCAGTACACCCGCACCGTGATCTTGGGGTTCACCGAACGCGCGCCCAGCGTGTAGGCGTTGATGCCCTGCAGAACCTCGGGAACCGGCACGGGCGCAATGTAGGCCAGCACACCGGCCTTGCTGGCGTGGGCTGCCAGCATGCCGGCCAGATAACGAGCCTGATAGTAGCGGGCGTTGTAGGTGCCCACGTTGTCAGCCGTCTTGAAGCCGGCGTTGCTCTCGAAGCGCACCGAGGGGTAGTCGCGCGCCACGCGCACGATGGCATCCATGAAGCCATAGGCGGTCCCGAACACCAGCTGACAGCCGTCGGCGCACATCTTGCGCAGTACCCGGTCGGCGTCCTTGCCTTCGGTCACGCGCTCGGCCGGCACCAGCTCAATGCGGTTGCCCAGCTGCCGCTTCAGGTACTGAGCGCTGAGCGCATGCAGGTGGCTGGCCGAATACGGGTCGATCGGACCGTCATACAGAAAGCCCACCCGCAGCGGCTTGGACGCGGCACGGCTGGCCGCATGGCCTGCGCCCGCCGTGGCGGACTTGCCCGCGGTCGGACTGGCGGCTGCGTGGGTGCCACGAGCAGCCCCCGCGGCTTTCCGGTCGTTACCTTCGGCAGCCCGAGCGGACAGCGGCAGGCCGGCCTGCGACAGCAACAGCCCGCTGCCAGCAGCTAGCAGCAGGCGACGACGATTCGTTTGCGACATCTTGTGAGATTCCGGATTCATGAACATTAGGCAGAATCAGCGACCGGCAGGCACCTGGCCCTCAACCCCTTTCACGTAGGTCATCAGGCCTTCCAGGAAGCGGTCATCGCCCACCTTGCCGGCCGGCAGCAGCTCGCGGTCATCCACCGTCACCAGCGGCCCTTTCCAGATCTGCAGCTTACCTTCGCGCAGCGCCTTGCGCTTTTCCTCGACGGCGGCCCGAGCCTCGGGCGTCAGCTTGTCGGACAGGGCCACCAGGTCCACACGGCCGTCACGCAGCCCCTGCCAGGTGGGCGCGGGCTTCCAGCGCTTGTCCAGCACCTGCTGCACCGTCTGCACATAGTAGCCGGCCCAGTCGAAGGCCACCGACCCCAGGTGCGCCTTGGGCGCGGCCTGGCTCATGTCGGCGCCCCAGCCAAAGGCGTACTTGCCCACCCGCTCTGCCTGCTTCAGCGGGTCAGTCGTGGCGGTGTTGTAGATGATCACGTCGGCACCACCGCTGATCAGCGTCTGGGTGGCCTCGGTCTCGCGCACCGGGTCTGCCCAGCCGTTCACCCAGGCCACCTTCACGCGCGCCGTGGGGTTGACCGACTGCGCACCCAGCGCAAAGGCGTCGATGTTGCGGACCACCTCGGGAATGGGCACAGGCGCCACGAAGCCCACGGTGTCGGTCTTCGTCATCTTGCCAGCGGCCACCCCGGCCAGGTACACCCCCTCATAGGCGCGCACCCCATAGGAACGGATGTTGCCTGCGGACGTGCCCAGCCCGGCCACTTCCCAGCGCACATCCGGGTATTCCAGCGCCAGACGCTTCATCAGCGCCTCGTAGGTGGCGCCAGTGCCGAAGATGAGCCGATCGCCGTCTTCCACCAACTTGCGGAAGGCCTTCTCGGCATCAACGTCCTTCACGTTGTCCAGCACCGTCACGGCCACCCGGTCACCCAGCTGCTGACGCAGGGCATCAATGCCCTGCTGGTGCGAGCGCGACCAGCCGCTGCCATCCGGCGTGGTGGGCAGCACGAAGCCCACTTTCAGTTCTGCCTCGGCCCTGGCCGCAGGCTCTGCCTTGGCAGTGCTGTCCTGCTGCGAAGCCGGCGTGCCCTGAGCGGCGGGGGCTTTCTGATCGGCCGGTGCATCCTGTCCAGCCGGCGCTTTCTGCCCGGCCGCAGCGCCTTGCCCGGCAGCTGCCTTCTGTTCGGCTGCAGCGCCCTGCTCGGCCGAAGCCTTCTGACCCGAAGCAGCTTCAGCCTGTCCGGCGGCCTTGTCGGCCGCAGCGGCAGCAGGCTGGACCTTTTCGGGCTGGTCCAGGGTGGGCTGGGCCGCCAGCGGCGCAGCCAGCACCAGCATCACGGCCGCAGCCAGCGGCGCGGTCTTGCATCGACGGGGAAGTTTCATGAAAGGAAGCTCCGCAGGCCCGGGGAACGTCCCCGGGAAAGGGCTGGAACGCCAGAAAGTCAAAGTCATGATTTTATCAGTGCAGCTTGGCGACAACGGATACAACCTGAATCGATATCGAACGTTCTGGCAGAAGTCCTGCCAAAAACTGCGCACGACAGGCTGTTCCGGCACACAGGAAGCGCCCGGGGGCTTTCGACAACGCCAGACCGCATGCGGTCACGGCGTCTCGCGCAGCTGCATGACATCGCCCACCCGATCAGTCGGTCATCAGGGACATCGGCTGCAGGCGGGGCCACAGCACCGCCAGGAAGTCGTCATTGGACACCGGCCGCGGGCTGACCGAGGCCAGATCCACCGTGGTGGCCGCCAGCTCGTCGGCCAGCGCCACCGGGTGACCCAGTGTCTGCGCCAGCAGGCGCCAGGGGGCCGGCTGCACCAGCACGCCCAACGCCAGCAGCACGCCATGGCGGCTGCGCCGCTGGGCAAAGCCCACCAGCTTGCGCGCCACGCCCGTGGCCGGGTCATCCACCACCACCTCCCAGGGCGCCACACCGGCAAAGCATGCCCACGCCAACCGTTCCGGCGCCGGAATGCGCTCGGCCGGCGGCACGGCACGCGCCGTCACGCCCAGCTCGGCCAACGTCTCCATCATGGCCTCGCCCAGCCAGCGATAGCTGTCGGCCACGGAGGTCATCGCCATGCGCGGATCGTCCAGCGGCAGCAGCAGCGAGGCACTCAGCAACCATGGGCCCACCAGCACCGCACCACCACCGGCACCGCGCTTGACCAGCGGCAGGCGCACGGCGCCAGAATCCGCCAATCCATCCGGGGACATACCCGCAGCATCGCCCGCCGGCGCGCCGCCCACGCCGGCAGCTGCCGGCCTGTCAGCCAACGCATGCTGCGAGCGCCCCAGCACGATGGCCCCTTCGCGGTAGGTCCAGACCTTCATCCGCGGCTGCAGCACCGGTTCTGCCAGCTGGCGCTCGTTCCAGCGCTGCTCCCGGGCCGCGTCCAGGTCCGACACATCCTTCGCTTCCCCTGTCAGGGAGAGACCCTCACCATGTCCTTCATGCGTCGGGGATGTTATGTTCATGCGTTTTCTGCATATCCATCTGTCGCTCAGGCAGAGATGATGCGCCAAAATGGCCGCCATTGTCTCGAGAAGGCCTGCCACGCGCCAGACAGGATCCCGCCGCGGCCGGTACATACGTCCCCTCGCAAGGAGTTCTCACCCATGAAAGCCAACAACATTCTTGCCACCATCGGCAACACCCCGCATGTGCGCATCAACCGGCTGTTCGGTCCCGGCCAGGAGGTCTGGATCAAGGCCGAACAGGCCAACCCGGGGGGCTCGGTGAAGGACCGTATCGCCCTGGCGATGATCGAAGATGCCGAAAAAAGCGGCAAGCTCAAGCCGGGTGGCACCATCGTCGAGCCCACCTCCGGCAACACGGGCGTCGGTCTGGCCATGGTGGCAGCCGTCAAGGGCTACAAGCTCATCCTGGTCATGCCCGAGTCCATGTCGCTGGAGCGCCGGCGGCTGATGCTCGCCTATGGCGCACGCTTCGAGCTGACCCCGCGTGAGCGCGGCATGCCCGGCGCCATCGAACGCGCCCGCGAGCTGCTCACCGAAACGCCCGACGCCTGGATGCCGCAGCAGTTCGAGAACCCGGCCAACCCCGCCATCCACTCCGAGACCACGGCCAAGGAGATTCTGGCCGACTTCCCCGAGGGGCTGGACGTGCTGATCAGCGGCGTGGGCACCGGCGGCCACCTGAGCGGCGTGGCCCGCGTCCTGAAGAAGGCCTGGCCCAACCTGAAGGTATTTGCCGTGGAACCGGCGGCATCTTCCGTCATCTCCGGTGGCAAGCCCGGTCCGCACCCCATCCAGGGCCTGGGCGCCGGCTTCATCCCCAAGAACCTCGACACCAGCCTGCTGGATGGCGTGGTGACCGTCGACGGCGAGGATGCCAAACGCTTTGCACGTGACGCTGCGTCCCAGGAAGGTCTGCTGGTCGGCATCTCGTCGGGCGCCACCCTGGCCGCCATTGCCAGCAAGCTGCCCGAGCTGCCCAAGGGCGCCCGCGTGCTGGGCTTTGCCTACGACACGGGTGAGCGTTACCTGTCCATCGACGGCTTCCTGCCGACCTGATCTCACAGGTTCCGCCATCAAAGGGGGGCTTTGGCCCCCCTTTTTTTTCGGCCCCCTTTTTTCAGCCCCCTTTTTCGGCCCCGTTTCAGAAGCCGCTTTTCAGAGGCTGCCATCCCATCTGAAACCGCCCTCCGAGGCCCCTTCAGGCCCCCCGGGTGGCCCGTACCAGCATGTAGCCTGCCAGCCCGAACAGCAGGCAGGCAAAGGCCCGCTTCAGGGTCGGCACCGGCAGCCGGTGCGCCATGTAGGCCCCCACCGGCGCAAACAGCATGCTCATCGGCACGATGGTGAACAGCGCCCGCAGGTCCAGATACGCCAGCGCCCCGCCCGGCAATCCCTGCCACCAGCCCATCACCATATAGCCCAGCGTACCCGAGAACGCGATCGGAAAGCCGCAGGCCGCACTGGTCGCAATGGCCTTGGGCAGCGGCACGCCACGGCTGTTCAGGAAAGGCACTGTCACGAAGCCGCCTCCGGCACCGAAGATCGCCGACAGGACCCCGATGCCGGTGCCCACGGCTGCGAGCCCCAGGCGCCCCGGAAGCCGTGCCGGCACATCCGGCTCGACGCGCCGCGCGCCCCGCAGCATCCGGCTGCCCATCCACCCCACGAAGAGCGCAAAGGCCACCGCCAGCACCTGCCCGGGCAGCCACGCCACGATGCGCGAGCCGAGCTGCCCCCCCACCAGGATGCCCGGCGCCAGCAGCCAGACCAGATGCCACTGCACCGCCCCCTTGCGGTGATGCGCCCGCATGCTGGACAGCGACGTGAACATGATGGTGGCCAGTGCCGTAGCCAGCGCCGTCTGCACCACCATGGCCGGGTCATGCCCCGCATGGTCAAAGATCATCACCAGGAAGGGCACCAGCACCATGCCGCCGCCCACGCCCAGCAGGCCAGCCAGAAAACCGCCACCGCATCCCATCAGCAGCAGCATCACCACGGTAGTTGCCGTCATCTTTCCTCTTCTGCGTCCTTTTTCTTTCCCAGCGTCTTGCCGGCATACGGATGGCGTCATGTCCGCGCGCATTCGCCTTTCACCGCTCCGGGCGGGCAGGCCCCCTCGGCCCCGCCCGCCTTTCGCACCCCCGGCGCCGACGGCCTATTGTGCGCCAATCGGCCTAGGCCGTCGGTAAGGCTGCCAGAAAACTCCCACGCCAGCACGCACGGCAACCCCTAATCTCCTGCCATCCGATCAACCGGCCTCGCCCCCACGCTGCCACCCGTCGTTGTCTGACCGCCCCAGCCCGCTGCACGCCACGGCCCATGTCCCTCATGACGGCATGACAGCGGTCAGATACCACGGCACACCGGCAGGACGATGCCCCACAGGAAATTTCCCATGCCCCGCCTCTCCACCCGCCGCGACGCATCCCCCATGCACGCCATCCGCCCTTCGTTGCAGTCCGCTCACAGGACCCGAAACACTTCCCCCAGCGCCCTGTCCGCACTGTCCACCCTGCTGGCCGCCGCCCTGCTGGCCGGATGCGCCGTCACGCAGCCCAACGGGATTCCGGAACGGATGCTGACCCCGGAGGCCGTGCAGGAGGCCGCGCGCCAGGACGCCAATGGCGAGCCCTATTACCTGAGCTACCAGGTGGGCGAAACCGGCCTGGCCGCCGCCTTCGATGACGGCAACCATACCTATGTGGAATTCGAACGCCCCGTGCCCAGTGACCTGAGCTGCTTCGACAACGCGGGCGCCCTGCTAGGCTGCGAAGCCGTGGGCAACGTGTTGGCCGTGGAAGGAACCCATGCCGGCATCCTGCTGCGCCAGGGCGAGAATGCCAGCTTCATTGCGCCCAACCCCAAGGCGCTCACCCCGCCGCCACGACAGCTGGGCAACACGTCCGCCTGGGCCGCCCATGTGCAGGCCCGCAATCGTGTGCTGCTGAAGGCACCACTGCGACAGGCGCTGGAACGCAGCGCCGGGGTACAGGCCGACCCGAACCTGAATCAGGCGGCCGGCCTGCGCGCCTCGATGGTGCCGCCAGTTGCACCCGCCCAGTCAGGTGCGGCCGAAAGCCCGGCATCGGCGACGGATCGCCACGGCACACGTCTGCTGCGCCATGGCGAAACAGCGAGCCACCGCGAAGCAGCGAGTCACCACGCAACCACAAACGAACCGGGCCCCAAAGCCCGTGGCTCCCTCAAGGCTGAGCGCCCTGACGGGGCTGCCGCCATCACCCCCGGCACGAGCGCCCACCCCGGCAAGCCGGCAGGCGCCATGCCCGCCACGGCGCCCGGGCCGCACAACATCATCGTGTCGACTTCGCGCTGGACTTCACTGCCTTTTGCCGACAACAGCGCTCAACTGGATGCCCGGCACCCGGTCATGACACGGCTGGGCAAGAGCCTGACCCAGGCCGATGAGGTTCGTGTCGAAGTCCTGAGCAGCGCCGAGGATGCGCTGCTGGCCCAGGCGCGCCTGGCGGCCACCCGGGAACTGCTGCAAAGGCAGGGGGTGATCAGCAGCCGGATCCGGACCAGCACGCGCACCCTGCCGGCCGCCCGCAGCACGCGACAAGGTGCTGCACCGGGTCAGCCGACCCTGCGCATCCAGCTACTGAAGAATGGATTGCCGCTGGAAGCGGCCTGAGCTTACAGCGAGCGCAGAGCGACGCGCGCCGCCAGCGCCTCTTCGTCCGCGTGCTGAACAGTCGCGCGCTTTCCGGCCGTGGACGACGTGCCGCCCGAAGCGTGCGTGTTCATGTTCGCCGCGGCGTGCATGCCGAACATCGACACCGGCGGCAGATTGCGCGCCACCGTGAACAGGCGCTCGTTCTCGACACCCCGGTCACGCATGCCGTCGAAGAAACGGGCGCTCATGCGATGCGGCAGATAGCGCATCTGCATCACATAGCCCCCGTTTCGACACAGATAGGTGAAAAAATCGGCAATGTCGTCGGAGTAGAAGAGGCCTGCCGTGGGGATGAACGAGGCCAGCAGGATCCGCTTGTCGCGCAGCGCCGGGAAGTGGTCGTACAGCTTCTCGATGCCGTCGGCAAACACCCGCGCCGTGGGGTGCTGCTGCTGGAAGCGGTGGGCAAACTCGCCCTCGATCTCGAAGAAGAGCGTCTCGGGCAGCAGCTGATGCACGCGCGAGGCGACCACGCCACTGCCGATGCCGGCCAGGACCACCTGGTCATAGCCGCCAGCCAGACGCCGCACCTCGTGTGCGGCGCGCTGGCCAAAGATGGGGGAAGACGGGCACACGCTGCCCGTGACAGTAAACCGCGTCAGATAGCTCATGAGGACATCCGATGGAACAGGTCCGTCCCATCTGAATCGATTCAACAATGCCGGTGCAGCAACCGCAGCACCGGTACGACGGGCGGACCAACGCACGGACCGCAGCATGGTCCCCGCAGGACGCCATGCCCAGCCCCGGCCGATGAAACCCCTTTCGGCACCGACCCGTGTATCCGCCGCATGTGGCTTTTGTCACACAGCCACTGGTCAGGTCAAGGTTGCGATGGTAACGGATCATGCCGCTGTCCCCAAGAAAGCCCCGCCCCCACATTCAGCAGAAAACACCACGGCCCCCACGGCCGGCAATCGCGCCAGCCGGGGGTTTAATATTGGAAGGTGGAGCCCCATATACTTCGGAGACCCTGCATCAGGCAAGGCCCGGCCTCGCTGGCCGCCCGGCTCATGGGCAGGATGCAGGACCTGTCCAGGCCTTCCTCAGGAAGTTTCCTTCGACCCGGTGGAGTTCATGGAAAACCAACAGCCCAATCAAGAAGCGCCCGATCACGTCCTCGTCGTGGACGACGACGCAGAGATCCGCACGCTGCTGGCCGAATACCTCAGCCAGAACGGCATCCGTGTCACCGTGGCCCGCGACGCCACCGAAATGCGCCAGGTCTTCGACGAAGCCCGGCCCGACATCATCATCCTGGACCTGATGATGCCCGGCGAGGACGGCCTGACCGTCTGCCGTGAGCTGCGCTCGCGCTCCAACGTCCCGGTCATCATGCTCACCGCCCGGGCCGACGAAGTCGACCGCATCATCGGCATCGAGATGGGCGCCGACGACTACCTCGGCAAGCCCTTCAGCCCGCGTGAGCTGCTGGCCCGCATCAAGGGCGTGCTGCGCCGCACCCGCACCCTACCCCCCAGCCTGGGCGACGCCCAGCAGGTGCGCTTTGCCGGCTGGACGCTCGATTCCGGCGCACGCCACCTCATCTCGCCCGACAACGTCATCGTGCCGCTCTCGGGCGCCGAATACCGGCTGCTGTCCGTGCTTATCCAGCACCCCAACCGCGTGCTGGACCGCAACCAGCTCATGGACCTCACCCTGGGCCGCGAAGCCACCCCCTTCGACCGCAGCATCGACGTGCAGATCAGCCGGCTGCGCAACCGCCTCAACGATGACGCCCGCGAGCCGCGCATCATCAAGACCATCCGCAACGAAGGCTACATCCTGGCCGCCCATGTCGAGCGCGTGGGCTGACGCCGTCCTCCCGGGCGTGCGGGCCACACCAAGCCCCGCGCCCGGGCTCCGCTCCCTGTCCGGAGCCCATCCATGAGGCTGCTGCCCGGCTCCCTCTACGGCCGCATGGTGCTGGTGCTGGCCGCCTCGCTGCTGCTCTCGCAGGGCGCCAGCCTGCTGGTCAACTTCTTCGACCGGGGCAGCTCCATCTACCGGCTCAACGCCGAACAGATGGTCAACCGCATCGCCCGCACCGCCAGCCTCATCAACCGGCTGCCGCAGAACGCCCGCCAGGCCGTGGTGGCCGAACTGGGCGCCAAGAGCGACTTCCGCGTCCAGCTCGTCAACCAGCCCATCGAGATCGAGAGCGGCTTTGCCGAGCTGAACCAGTACGAGAAGAACTTCGCCGCCTCCATCCGCGATGCCATGCACCCACCGCTGCTCACCACGGTGGAGATCACCCGCGCTGCCCGGGCCGAAAGCCCCGACGAAGTGGAGCCCCCCAACGCCACCGCCTTCGAGACCTGGCTGGCCCGGCGCTTCTACTTCATGCTGCCGGCCACCTTCTCGGTCGTCGCCCAGGTCGAGCTGGAAGACGGCACCTCGGCCGCCTTCTTCGTGCGCATGCCGCAAGAGCCCCTCAGCCAGCTGGAAGCCCTCGTGCCCCGCCTGCTGATGTGGGCCGCCATCATCCTGCTGATGTCGCTGCTCATCGGCCGCGTCATCACCCGGTCGCTGCGCCAGCTCGACCGCGCCGTCCAGAACATCGGCAAGAACCCCGTCGGCGCCAGCGACAAGCCGGTCGTCATCCCCGACGAAGGCCCCATCGAACTGCGCCGCCTCATCGCCCGCTTCAACGAGACCCAGGAACGCATCCGCCGCTACATCATCGAGCGCTCCAGCCTGCTGGCCGCCATCTCGCACGACCTGCGCACCCCCATCACCCGCATGCGCCTGCGCGCCGAACTGCTGCCCGAGGCCCAGCGCGCCAAGTTCATCCATGACCTGAAGGAAATGGAAGACCTGGTGGGTTCATCGCTGGACCTCTTTGCCGACCTGGGCAAATCGCGCAAGCGCTATCCCGTCGACATCAATGCCCTGCTCGACGGCATCACCACCGACTGGACCGACACCGGCCACCAGGTGCTCCTCACCGGCCGCGCCCACAGCGCCTACCCCACTGAACCCTCCATGCTGAAGCGCGCCATCAACAACCTGGTCTCCAACGGCATCCGCTACGGCAAGCAGGTCGAGATCAGCATCATCGACAGCCCGCGCCAGCTGCGCATCTTCATCCGCGACCACGGCCCCGGCATCCCCGAGGCGGACCGCGAACGCGTCTTCGAACCCTTCGTGCGACTGGAGCCCTCACGCAACCGCGACAGCGGCGGCTCCGGCATCGGCATGGCCATCTCGCGCAACATCGCCCGCTGGCACCAGGGCGACATCTACCTCGACAACGCCATAGACGGCGGCCTCATTGCCGAACTGCGCCTGCCGCGCCGCCCTGACACCAGCAGCTGAACCCTCCCGGGCCCCACGCCCCCCTCAGATCCCTCAGATCCCTCAGACCCCTTGGCTCCCTCGGCTCCCATCCCGAGCCCGTCAACCCGAATCGCCCTGCCGCGTTCTTCCCGATTGAGGCCTCCACATCCCGGACGGCCTCATCGCCCGGCGCAGGCATCCCCTGCCCGGCCCCTGCATATCCCTTCCATACCGAAGGAAAGCCATCATGGCCCTGTACAACGCCTTCCCCCTGAACATGGCGAACGCCGCATCCCGCCCCGCCAACCAGCCCCGCCAGGGCTCAGGCCTGCGAAACACCACCCGCCTGCTGGCCGGCCTGCTGACGGCCGGTAGCGCCAGCGCCTGGGCGGCCGGCCCCAGCGTCGACCTGGAAGCCAGCGTCAGCCAGCAGTTCCCCAACGACCAGATGCGCGTGCAGCTCGTCAAGGAAAGCCGGGGCCACACCATCGAGACGCTCAACGCCCAGGTCATCGAGGCCATCAACCAGGCCCTGGAAAAAGCGCGGACAGCACCGACCGTCAAGGCCTACGCCAACGGCATCAACACCCATCAGGAATGGAACAAGAACGGCGAGCCGGACGGCTGGGAAGTCAGGGGCAGTCTGGTGCTGGAAGGCACCGACACCGCAGCCGTCGCCCACCTGGCCGGTCAGCTGGCCAGCACACTGCAGCTCGATGGCGTGAGCTACCAGCTCAGCACCGCACGCCGCCAGGCCGAAGAAAACAATCTGATCCAGCAGGCGGCGAACGCCTTCCGGGCACGCGCCAGCGCCACAGCCACCGCCTTCGGCTACAAGGGCTATGAAATCAAGCAGTTCCGCCTGGACAGCAACCACCGATCCGACAGTGACTCGATCGGCGTCTACAGCGTGATGGCTTCACGCTCCATCGAATCCGACAGACAACGGCCCAGCGTGCCCGGTGAAGGCGGCGACACCACCATCACCCTCACCGTTCGCGGCACCATCGAGCTGCGCTGAACCCGCGCCTGAACGACGCTGACACGGGCGGCAGCCCGGCCACACCGGCCCCTGCCGCCCCGCCTCCCGACGCATCCTGCCCGGGAATACTCCTGCTCCGTGCTGCGCCAGACTCCGCGTCTCAGGCAACCCGCCCCAGGCAGTTCACCAGATGGGCGCTCGTCTCGCGCAGCCGGTCCGACAGCAGGCTCACCAGCTTCAGCAACACCTTGTTGCCCAGCACCGGCTCGCGCGTCAGCAGCGCCAGCAGCGCCGCACGGGTCAGCACCGCCACCCGGCATTCGGTCTGCGCCATGCAGGACGCAAAACGCCGCTGCCCATCCACCATCGACATCTCGCCCAGCGTCTGACCGGGGCGCGCCACGGCAATGCGCACGGGATAGTTGTGCTCGTCACGGCGCACCACATCCACCTGGCCTTCCATCACCAGCATCATGTAGTCGCCCGTATCACCCTCGGTGATCAGCGTCTGCCCGGCCTGCGCTGCATACACGTGCATCACCGCCCCCAGCAGGCGCGACTCGGTGTGGCCCAGTCCGGCAAACAGCGGCGTGCGCATCAGAAGCCCATGCAGCTCCTCGGCAAAGCGCGCGCCTGAACCCAGCGACTGCAGGCGACGTTCCGCCAGTCCCTCGGCCACCGGGCAGCGTGCCGGCACATGGTCGCCAGCCCCCTGTTCCGGCCGAACACCCTCGCCCGCCGGTTCCAACGTCACGACATCCTGAATCTGGTCCATTCGCCCTGCCTTTTCGCAGCACAAAAGGGCCATATTGCCGTGACATCACGCAGCGCCCACGCCCCGGAGCGCCACGACCCGATGACCGCCCCGGGGCCCGCGACCGAAGGCCGACCGTGTCGCGCCCGGGACGCACACAGGATGCACACAGGACGCCCCCGGGCTGCCCCGTGTCGTACCGGAGCCCCGCCCCGGTCACACATCAGGCGCCCCGGAACGCCCCCAGGACACCCACATGAGGCTCCCCGGAAGCACACAGGATGCCTCGGCCTCAGCCCCGCCGCAGCGCCAGCCGCCGCTCGCTCACCCCCTCGGCCAGCGCCTCCAGCACCGTCACGCTGCTGTCCCAGTCCAGGCAGCCATCCGTGATGCTGCGGCCATAAGTCGGCGTGCGCCCGGCCACCAGATCCTCGCGGCCACCTGCGATGTTGCTCTCCACCATCACCCCGAAGATGCGCGACTCGCCATCGGCCAGCTGCTCGGCAATGTCCTTCGCCACCGGTACCTGGTTCTCGGGCTTCTTCTGGCTGTTGCCGTGCGAGCAGTCAATCATCAGCCGACAGGCCAGCGCCGCATGGCCCGCCTCCACACAGGCAGCCTTCACGCTGTCACGGTCATAGTTGGGCACCTTGCCGCCGCGCAGGATGATGTGGCAGTCCTCGTTGCCCGCCGTGGACACGATGGCCGTGTTGCCGCCCTTCGTCACCGACAGGAAATGGTGCGGCTGCGACGACGCCTTGATCGCGTCCAGCGCAATGCGCACGTTGCCGTCCGTCCCGTTCTTGAAGCCCACCGGACACGACAGTCCCGAAGCCAGCTCGCGGTGCACCTGCGACTCCGTCGTGCGCGCCCCGATGGCCCCCCACGAAATCAGATCCGCGATGTACTGCGGCGTGATCATGTCCAGGAACTCAGTCCCCGCCGGCATGCCCATCGCATTGATGTCCAGCAGCAGCCCCCGCGCCAGCCGCAGCCCCTCGTTGATGTCGAAGCTGCCATCCAGCCGCGGATCGTTGATCAGCCCCTTCCAGCCCACCGTCGTGCGCGGCTTCTCGAAATACACCCGCATCACGATCTCCAACCGGTCACTGAAGCGCTTGCGCTGCTCCATCAGCCGCGTTGCATAGTCGCGTGCCGCCGCCGGATCATGGATCGAACAGGGCCCGATCACCACCAGCAGCCGGTCGTCCATGCCGTGCAGGATGCGGTGGATCGTCTGGCGCGCCTTCGACACCGTGCCGGCCACCGCAGGGCTCACCGGAAACTCCTTGATCAGATGCGCCGGCGTGACCAGCTCGTCCAGGGCCAGAATGCGCAGATCATCGGTTGTCGTGGCGGTACTCATCAGCTTGAACTCCTTGGAAAGGGTGCCCCCTGATCGTCTTCATCCGGAAAGCCTGAAACGGAAGCAGACCATGAAGGGCCGGTACAGATTGGTTTCGGATCGTCCCGTAATCCCGCCGCCCTCCGCAACCGACGAAAAAAAAACCGCCAGTCGCAGAACGCTGGCGGTTTCTTGGGTTGAAGCCCTCTTCGTGTTACCCGAACATGGCCTGACCTGCCATTCCGCCTGCGGAATTGCACCAGAAAAAGCCAAAATAAAATCGGGCGGCGTGGAACACGAAAACGGATCTCGAAAGCAGAACGCGAAGAAAGCTTCAGGAACGGGAGTAAAGGCCACACCATGCAGACACGCTGCCCACAGGCACGGAACCCCGCTCACAGTGTGGCTTAATGTAGGACAAAACCCCGGCCGGCGTCAAACACGGGTCAACCCTCACCCGTCAGAGCACCGGCCCGGCACCCATCAGGCCGTTCCTCCCACGGTCAGCCCCTCGATGCGCAGCGTGGGCTGACCCACCCCCACCGGCACGCTCTGGCCATCCTTGCCGCAGACACCGATGCCCGGATCCAGACTCATGTCGTTGCCGATCATCGTCACCCGCGTCAGCGCATCCGGCCCGTTGCCGATGATGGTGGCCCCCTTCACCGGATACTGGATCTTGCCGTTCTCCACCCAGTAGGCTTCCGACGCCGAGAACACGAACTTGCCATTGGTGATGTCCACCTGCCCGCCCCCGAAGTTCACGGCATACAGCCCGCGCTCCAGCGACGCCAGAATCTCGTCCGGCTCGTGCTTGCCGCCCAGCATGAACGTATTGGTCATGCGCGGCATGGGCAGATGCGCAAAGGACTCGCGCCGGCCATTGCCCGTCACCGGCACCTTCATCAGCCGTGCATTCAGCGAATCCTGCAGATAGCCCTTCAGCACCCCGTCCTCGATCAGCACATTGCGTTGCGTGGGGTTGCCTTCATCATCGATGTTGAGCGAACCGCGCCGGTCAGGCAGCGTGCCGTCATCCAGCACCGTCACCCCCTTGGCCGCCACCCGCTCACCAATGCGTCCGGAAAACACCGACGACTTCTTGCGGTTGAAATCGCCCTCCAGCCCGTGGCCCACCGCCTCATGCAGCAGCACCCCGGGCCAGCCCGGCCCCAGCACCACGCTCAGCACACCACCCGGCGCCGGCCGCGCTTCCAGATTCACCAGCGCCTGCCGCACCGCCTCGTCCACATAGGCAAACACCCGTTCATCCGAGAAATAATCCAGATCGAAACGGCCACCACCGCCTGCATGGCCCTGCTCGCGCCGGCCGTTCTGCTCGACGATCACCTGCACCGACACCCGCACCAGCGGCCGCACATCCGCCGCCAGCACCCCGTCCGAACGCATCACCATCACCACGTCGTGCTCGGCAGCCAGACCTGCCATCACCTGCGTCACCCGCGGATCCTTGCGGCGCGCATAAGCCTCGATCCGCTGCAGCAGCCCCACCTTGCCGGCCGCCTCCATCGAGGCAATCGGATCATCCATCCCATACAGCAGGCGCGGTGCCTTCCTGCGCCCACGCCGCCGGGCCGGCGCAGCCTGAGCATCACCCACCCGCGTGCGGCCCGAACGGCCACTACGTGCAATCGTGCGCGTTGCATCCGCCGCCGACATCAGCGCCTGCGCATTGATCTCGTCCGAATACGCAAAGGCCGAACGATCCCCCGAGACCGCACGGACCCCCACCCCCTGCTCGATCGCAAAGCTGCCCGACTTGACGATGCCCTCGTCCAGGCTCCAGCCCTCACTGCGGGTGTACTGGAAATACAGGTCCGCGTAATCCACCTTGTGTTCGAAGATCCGCCCGATGGCCCCGTTCAGGTCCTTCACATCCAGACCGTGCGGCTCCAGCAGGACACTCCGCGCCACCGCCAGCGGATCACCCGCCGCGTCATTCCGATTCATTGCCGTATTCGTTTCCATCAAGGTCATTCAAACATGTCTCTCGGCTTCTGCCCCTGGCCAACCACGGCCAGGACCCTGCAAGTTCGATCATCGTCATTGACTTCGTAAAGCACATATCGCCCCAGCTTGATGATCCGGCGAACTCCATGCCCGTACTCAGGGACCTCTTGATACAGGCGAGGATATTTTTCCAGAAGGAGCGTTGATTGAAATATCCTGTCGCATATGCCCTGAGCCTCCTGCAAGGAAACCTCATCAAGCAGGTAAACAAGAAAACGCTCCAGATCATCAAGAGCTGCCCTGCTCCACTTGACCTCATAGGTTGCCATTGTGCAGCCGTTCCATGCGGAGCCTGAATTCCGTCATTGCCTCCTCAACCGGAACATCCGGACGAGTATCGTCCCGTGCCGCAGCAACCTTCGCACGTACCCAGTCGATGTGCTGTGCCTCTGCCAACTGCTCATCAGCCAATTTCTGCAGGAGCTGCATATGCTCCGGGCAGCCATCCTCCGGGCTGATCCGGGGAAGCTTTTCGGCCAGCTCCCTAAGAAAATTGGCATTCTGATAGTGTAGATCCGGTGTCGTATTCATGATTCCGCCCGCTCAAAGCACCCGATGCCGCAGCGCCGGCAGGCTCTCACGCACCGAGGCCAGTCGCTCCGTATCCATCTCCGCCATCACCACGCCTTCCCCTTCGGGCAGCACCGCACACACCTCCCCCCACGGGTCCACCAGCATGGAATGCCCCCACGTGCGCCGGCCCGACGGATGCGTGCCACCCTGGCCCGAAGCCAGCACATAGCACTGCCCCTCCACCGCGCGGGCGCGCAGCAGCAGTTCCCAGTGCGCCTGGCCCGTCGTGTAGGTGAAGGCCGCCGGCATCACCATCAGGTCCAGCGGCGCCATCTGCCGGTACAGCTCCGGAAAGCGCAGGTCATAGCAGACCGACAGGCCCACCCGCAGCAAGGCCCCGTCCACCGGCACGTCCGCCACCACCGGCGTGCGCCCCGAGTGAATGGCCACGGACTCGTCATACGACTCGTCGCCCCGCTGGAAGCCGAACAGGTGGATCTTGTCATAGCGCGCCAGCCGCCGCCCGTCCGGGCCATACACCAGCAGGCTGTTGCACACCTTGTTGATCTTCGGCGAACGCATCGGCACCGTCCCGCCCAGCACCGTCATCCCGTACCGGTGGGCTGCATCCGACAGGAAGCACTGCAGGGGCACCTCCGCCTCGGCCTGCATCGGCCACTCGCCCGCATCCGGTTCCATGATGCCCAGCTTGTCGCGGTCATTCCCGCTCATCAGGCAGAAATACTCCGGCAGCAGCGCCAGCTTCGCGCCCTGCTTCGCCGCCTGCGCCAGCAGACCATCGGCTACCTCCAGGTTCCGGTCCACATCCGGTCCGGACACCATCTGCACCGCCGCCACCTTGATCTTCATAACCATTCCTCGTTGGGTCGGCCTGCATCCTAACGCAAGCGCACTAAAGCGGCAGCCCCAGATGCACCCTGATCACATCTTCCACCGCTCTCATGTCCTCGTTCGACAGCCGGCACAGCATGCTTTTCAGCCGGCGCTTGTCAGCCGTCATGATCTGATCTGCCATGACCTTGCTGCTCTGGCCGCCTGCGGACACGACCGCCTCGCAGGGGTACACCCTGCCCGTATTGCTTGTCATGGGCACCACGACCACGCGCTCGGTATAACGATTGGCCGTGTCATTGCTGACGATGACCGCTGGCCGCGTCTTGCGTATCTCGCTGCCCACCGAAGGGTCGAACTCCACCCACCAGACCTCACCGCGCAGCATCTGCCACATCTCCAGCCAGCGCGTTGCACCATTCAAGCGCCTCTGCCTCCCGCTCCCGATCGGCCGCCATGGCCTTGTAGCCTTCATCCAGCGATGCGCCCCCCAGTACGTGAGGGCGCAGCAGATCCTCGATGAACTGGCTCATCCGGCGTTTACCCACCGTCCGGTACAGCCCCTCGTACACCGCCTCATCGAGCGTAATCGTCATTCGCTTATGCATAGATTACCTCTATACGTATATGCATATGCACACTATATCGAATTTCCATCCTGGCGGCCAGAACCACACGACACGCCTCAAATACGCATTCCTGCCCCTTCCCGCACTCGGCGCCCCCCAGCGACCGCCCGACGCCTGCCCTCTACAAAGTGTGGCGAAAACTGCCACGATGACTCCCGGTGCCTGGCACGGACATTCGGCATACCGGAACCCAACGCCGAAAGCCATGACAGGCACCGGACAGATCGCCAACACCGGCAGACGACCATGCCAGAGACAGAACGCCACGACATGGACACGACGCCGTCATCCCTTTCGTGAGACAGACCGACATGGCAACCCAGAACAACATGACCAAACAACCGTCGCAGCCCCAGGCTGCGGCATCCCGCGCTGCCAGCGCCCAGCCGCATGACATGGATGCGCTGGACAAGCTGGCCGCCCGCAAGGCGGCTCAGCCCCAGGCCGAAAAGGCCGCTGAAGTGGCCAACGCCGACGCCCAAGCTGTTGCCGAAAACGCTGCGCCCGCCCAGGTGGCCAGCGCCGAAGGCGCCGTGACCGCAGACGCTGCCGCAGCCGGCGGCGTGGCTGCCGAAGCCGGCGCCGGCACGGCCGCTGCCGGACTCAGCCCGCTGGCCATTGGTGGCGGCGTACTGGGCCTGGCCGTCGTGGCCGCTGCAGCCGGTGGTGGCAGCAGCGGTGGCAGCAACGGCCCCGCCAGCGCCCCCCTGGCCGTGAAACCGCCCGTCAGCAACGTTCCTGCCGACACGCAGCAGCCTGCTGCACCGTCCGCCGAGAAGCCGCCTGTCGCAGAAGCCCCCGCCACTTCCCCTGCCGCCGACGCCCCGGCCGCCCACGCTCCTGCTGCTGAAACCCCGGCCAACCCGCCCGCAGCCCAGCCGGCGCCCCAGAAGCCGGTCCAGACCGTCGCGACCGGCCCTGCCGTTGCCCAGGGTGAGCCTGGCGCACCCAAGGTGGCCGAAACCGGTGAGACGAAACTCTCCAACCTGAGGACGGTGTTCGAGAACTCGGCCGGCGAGAACACCCCGGTCAAGTTCGTCCAGATCACCCACATCCAGGCATCCGAAAGCGAACACCCCAACGCACGTTCCGTTCGCTACGGCGACGAAAGCCCCAAGCAGGCGTCCAGCGCCGATCATGACGCCGATGTCCAGGGCATCCATGCCGTTCGCCCCTTCGCCGTCCGTGCCCTGCCGGCCGAAGGCCAGCAGGCCCAGGGTGATGCTGCCAAAGGCGGCAAGACCGTGCTGACGGCCTACGAAGTCATCGAAAGCAAGACCCCGATGACCCTGGCCGAAGCCAAGGCCCATGCCGAAAAACTGGGCGGCAAGCTGCTGACCATCGATGACCAGAAGGAACTGGACTGGCTGAACGAGAACCTCCAGGGTCTGGGCCATCAGGGCGAGAACAACGACAACAGCAAGGCCGCCTGGATCGGCAGCAACAAGCTGCACGAAGGCAACGCCATGATCACCACCGGCACCGATGACACCGGCCACAAGCCCGAGACCATCGCCCAGGGCGCCGAAGCCAAACTGTCCCGCTTCGTCATCGAATACGACAACTACCAGGCCCCGCTGACCCTGAACGGCAAACCCGTGCAGGAAGGCCAGATCATCAACGCCGAAGACTTCGACAAGCTGGTCTGGAACTCCACCTACAGCCAGTCCGGTGCCATCCGCTTCCAGGCTGTGGACAGCAATGACCCCAAAACAGCCAAGCCGCTGCCCAACACCCAGCCGCACAACGTCTCCATCACCGAATCGCCCGAGGTGAAGCAGCCGACGGCGCCGGCGCAGCCTGCCCCGGCCGAGGCCGATGCAAACGCGCAGCAAGGCGGCCAGGCCACCCAGGGCAGCGACAAGCAGCCGGTCAAGGACGCCCATCAGGGCGACGGTGAGCACAAGGCCGACCCGCAACCGGCCGAGCACCTGCCCCAGTACCAGGCCCAGCACCCCTTCAAGGTGGCCCACGACGCGACCGCCAAGCTTGACCCCGCCATCTTCAAGGGCAGCGATTCCGATCACCCGGCCGGTGCCGTGAAGATCCTGGACGTCAAGCCGGGCACGCTGAAACTGGATGGCCAGAACGTGGAGGCCAATCAGGTCATCACCGCCGACCAGTTCGAGAAGCTGAGCTGGGACGCCAGCACCTCCAAGGGCGGTGAATTCCGCTTCATTGCGGTGCGCCCCGAAGAAGGCCACGCTCACTACGACGCCGCCAAGGTGCAGGCCCAGACCATCAGCATCGACGAAGCCGCCGCAGCGCCCAAGTATCCGGAAGGCGACGCCCAGACCGTCGATGTTCGTCAGAACATCAAGCAGACCCTGGGTGAAGCCCTCTTCAAGGGCACGGCTGCCGACGATGCACCGGCCTTCATCCGCATCGGGAAAGTCAATGAAACGGCTGACTCCAACTCGGCAGAATCCGCCCTGTTCGTCAACAAGGGCCGCGACGCCTACACCCCGCTGAAAGAAGGCAGTGAAGTCAGCTTCGAGGACTTCAAGCACATCGCCTGGGATTCCGCCCAGAACAACGGGGGGTCCTTCACCTTCCAGGCGCTGGATCATCACAAGCAGCCCATCGCCGGCTCGCCCCTGCAGACCGTCACCGTCCATGAAACGCCCAACCTGCCCAACTACGGCAGCGACGCCGAGACGGTGAACGTCGCCCATAACGCCAACCATCACCTGGATGCCGCCCTCTTCAAGGGTGTCGACGGCGTCACGCCTGCCGGTGTGCGCATCGTCTACGTCCATGGCGAAAACGGCTATGAAGGCCCGGTGCTGAAAGTCGGCAACGACGGTGCGGCACGAAGCGTCTCCAAGGACGATGTCATCACCATGGCCGAGTTTGACAGCGTCTACCTGGACGCCAACCAGTTCAAGGGCAGCGCTTCCTTCAAGTTCGTGCCGGTGGATGAACAGGGCAATGTCTTGCAGGGCGCCGATGCGGCAAACCCCGTGTCGCGCGAGGTGAAGATCACCGAAGCCGGCCCGCAGGAGAACAGCAGCCAGTCGCCGCAAACCCCTGCTCCGGAGGCTGGGAACACCTCGCAAGCAGGAAATGCCTCGCAGCCTTCCGGCCCGAGCGCAGGCACGGGCGAAGTCAGCCGCACGGAAGGCGCGCACAGCGACACGCCTCAACAGAGTGATTCGACCTCGGTCCAGAATCAGCCCTCTGGCACCCAGAGCCAGACTCAGGGTCAGACGCAGGGCACGGTTCAGGGTCAGGCCCAGTCGCCGTCGGATGAGCATGCTCCAACCCCGCCGGCAGCCTCGGAAGGCAACTCTCAGTCGCAGGGCGCTTCCTCCCCGCAGGAAGGCAGCCCGAAGGCTCAGGAGACTTCCGGCACGCAGGAAGAAGGCGGCAAGCAGCCTCAGACCGTCACCACCCCGCCGGCAAACGGTGAACAGTCGCCGCAAGCCCCTGCCCAGCAGCAGCAAGAAGGCAAGGTGTCTCAGGCATCCGCACCGGAAGGCACGGATCCGCAGCAGCATAGCGAGTCGCATAAGGGAACCTCTGACCAGCTTTCCGAATCCGGTCCGAGGGCCCTGCCCCTGCAGCTCAAGGACCTGCTGGGCCACGAAGAACTCTTCGGTGAAGCATCGCCGACTGCAGACAACGGTCACATCAGCTACGCCCCCAGCAGCAGTCTGGTGTCGAACCTGATCGACCCGCTGCACGAGGTGCCGATGGTCTGATACAGGCGCGCAACGCGCGCGCATCTTGCAGTCATGCTGCCGGGTCCATGGGTTGCAACCCGGCAGCACCTTCCCGCTGAAGGTCGTGCGCCTTCGGCGGGAAGGGCCTCTGGCGGAATGGTCGTCTTGTGCGTTCGGGCCATTCCGCCTTCTTTTTTCCCGCCCGATCACGGACATCGACCTTTCGTCCGTCGCCCAGCCCTGTCCATAAGCCTGCGAACGAACGGACGAAATCAGGGCACGAACGGCAGGCGTGACTGGGGACAGACACCCCCGGTTTCACGCCGGGCAGCCCCAATCGACCGCTCGAACCCAAAGCCAAGCGGTGCCCTCAAGACCTTGCCAAGATGAGACAAAGCGCACCTTGTGACATCTGGCAACCACCCCCTTTCCGGAACTGAACGGGCCCACGGTTGTCCCACCGCCTTCGCGCGCTTGCTCCAGGCCGGGGCGCCTGACCTTCCAGGCAACTGCCGCGGCCAACGTTCATCGTGAGACTTTCAACGTTCGTAGATCGATATGGCAACTCAGAACCGCACGACAAAACCCCAGCCCACCCAAGGCAGCGCCGCTGCACGCCAGGCCGCTCAGGCACCCGCCGCTGACGCCGCCAAGATGGCCAAGCAGGCTGCCGACAAGGCCGAGCTGGACAAGATGGCCCAGGCCAAACAGGCCGAAGCCGTGAAGGAAGTGGTGGCAGAGACCACCGCCGAAGGGAGCGTGGCCACCGCCGACGCAGCCGCTGCTGCCGAAGGCTCGCTGGGCGCCGTGAGCGGTGAAGCTGCGGTTGCCGAAGCCGGTGCCGCAGGCGCTGCAGGCGCCGCCGGTACCGCCGCTGCCATCAGCCCGCTGGCCATTGGTGCCGGCGTGGTGGGCGTTGTTGCCGTGGCCGCCGCAGCCGGCGGTGGCAGCAGCGGTGGCTCCAGCAGCCAGCCGATCGCCCAGAACAACACCCAGCAAGCCGCTCAGAACCAGGGCAGCCAGAAGCCTGCTACCCCGGCCGCCGAGCAGCCTGCCCAGGACACCAAGCCGGCTGAAGGCACCAAGCCTACCGAACCGGCCAAAGCAGAAGAGCCTGCCAAGCAGGCTGATTCGAAACCGGCCGAGCAGCCCAAGGTTGACCCCACCCCGGTCGAGGACCTCAGCAAGCCTGCCACGGCTGCAGGCACTGCGGCAGAACCGAAAGTTGCCGCGGATGGTGTCACCAACCTGACCAAGTTTGCTGACCTCTTTGATACCGCCGGTGCCAATGGTGGCAAAGCCGAGTACATCAAGATCAGCCGCATTCTCAGCGCCGAGAACGCCAAGGACGCTGAAGCTCGTGCCGTCGACAGCGACAACAGCCGCGCCTATGAAGTCATTGACGCCGGCAAGCCCATCACCCTGGCAGAAGCCGAAGCCATGGCCAAGCAGCTGGGCGGCAAGCTGATGTCCATCGACAGTGCCGAAGAAAAGGCCTGGCTGGACAAGAATCTGTTCGGCGCCCTGGGTGAATATGACGGCGACAAGTCCCTTGCCGAAGCAGCAGCAAAAGGTGAAAGCGACAAGGCTGCTCAACAGAAAGTCCTGGATGGCCAACTGGCTTCCAATGGTGCCTGGCTGGGCAAGAACGCCACTGAGGGCGCCGATGCCAAGGCCAACGCCGTCATCCGCAACGGCAACAACGAAGACGGCTCTGGTGCCATGAAGCTCTACGAAGCTGCAGGCACCACGCTCAGCAAGTTCGTCATCGAATACGAAGGCTACAAGTCGCCGCTGCTGCTGGACGGCAAGCCCGTGGTCGAAGGCCAGATCATCAACAAGGCCGACGCCGCCAAGCTGGCCTGGAACGCCGACCTGAACAAGGGCGGTCAGATCTCCTATCAGGCCGTCGACAGCAATGACGCCCAAAAGGCCAAGCCCGTCGAAGGCTCCCAGGCAGGCAAGATGACGCTGTCCGAATCGGCCGACGTCAAGCACCCGATGACCACGCCGGCCAACCCGAGCGTCCAGGACAAGCCGGCGCAGGGCGCTACGGAGGTCAAACCCGCCAACGACACCCCGCAAGCCGACCAGAAGGGTCAGGACGACCAGAACAGCGACCATCCGCCTGCCAAGCCGGAACTGCCGGCCACAGCCCAGGGTACGGCTGAGGCACCGCAGGTTGCCGCCAATGGCGAGACGAAGCTGGCCAACGTCGCCACCGCGTTCGAGAAGGCGGCTGGCGAAGGCAAGAACGTCGAGTTCATCAAGATCGTCAGGGTCGACACGTCTGAAGGCGATGCTGGCACGCGCATCTTCCGCGAGGTCGAGACCACCAGCAAGGTCGCCGGCAAGGCCGCGGATGCTCCCGCTCCCGCCAAGACCACCTCCATCACCGCCTACGAGGTCATCGACGCCGGCAAGCCCATCTCTCGCACTGAAGCCGAGGAAATGGCCAAGGCACGCGGTGGCAAGCTGCTGAGCATCGACAGCGCCGACGAGGCCAAGTTCATTGGCGAGAATCTGTTCGGCACGCTGGGCGCATATGACAGCGATGAAAGCGTTGCTGAAGCCCAGGGTGACACTGCCAAGGCTGCGCAACAGGAAGTCCTGAACGGACAGCTTGCCAAGAACGGCGCCTGGCTGGGCAAGGACAGCACCGCAGGTGCCGTCGCCAACGCTGACGCCATCATCCGCAACGGCAATGGCACCGACCTGCCCAAGGGCTACAAGGCCTACGATTTCTCCGGCGAGAAGCTGAGCCGCTTCGTCATCGAGATCGAGAACTACAAGGCCCCGCTGACGCTGAACGGCGAGCCGGTCGTGGACGGCACGATCATCAACAAGGCCGACTTCGACAAGCTGGTCTGGAACGGCGACCACAACATGGGTGGCAAAATCACCTACGTGGCCGTGCAGAGCAACGAAGCCAATGCCGCCAAGATGGAAGGTGCCGAAGAGAAGACCCTGACCGTGTCCGAATCGGCCACCATCACGCACCCGTCGGCCCCGGCCTCCAACCCGGCTCAGAACCAGCAGCAGGGTGGCGCCGGCACGTCCGAGGTTCAGGACAACAAGGCTCCGACCGGCGGCGAAGGGCATAAAGGCGATCAGCAAGCTGACAAGGGTGGCAACAAGGCTGGCGATCCGCAGAAAGGTGGCGAGCACGGCACCGATGGCAGCGAGCACAAAGCCGACACCGCGCAAAACAGCACGACTGGTGGCGACGCCAACAAGGGCAATACCAACCCCGGCAGCCAGGGCGCTGCAGCGGGTGGCTCGACGGGTGGTGCCGGTGCTCAAGGCGGCTCCAAGCCCCAGGAAGGTGGCTCCGACTCCAAGGCCAGTGGCACCACCCAGGATGCAGGTTCCCAGTCCCAGGGTCAGACTCCCCCCAGCAAGCCTGCTGGTACTCCCGAAGGTCAGCCGGCCGGTACCCCCGTCCAGAACGGTGGCCAGGCTGTGAATCCCAGCGAGGGTTCTACCCAGAATGTTGAGCAGCAGCCTGCTCAGCCGAAGCTGCCCACGTATCCGGACAGCCAGAAGCTGGACGTCGCCACGCACGACGCACCGTCCACCGCCATCAAGGCCGACCTCTTCCTGGGCACCGGTGAAAACAAGGCCGCTGCCGTGAAGATCACGGAAGTGCCGGAAGGTGCGCTGAAGAAAGGTGCAGAAGCCGTCAATAAGGATGCCGTCATCCAGGCTGCCGACTTCGGCAAGCTAACCTGGGATGCCACCAAGGCCGAAGGCGGTGCGATCAAGTTCAAGCCTGTCACCGCTGACGGTAATGAAATCGCTGATGCCAAGGTAGAGACCATCACCGTCAACGAGCCCTCTGCCCCGCCTCCGGTCAAGGCAGCGCCCTCCTACGAGCCCAACAAGTCCGTCAGCGTCGCTCACGACGAAACCAATGCCAAGATCGGCAAGGAAGTCTTCGAAGGCACGACCCCGGACAACAAGCCCGAGGCTGTCAAGGCCACTGGCTTTGCCCAAGGTACGCTCAAGGTCAACGGTGTTGCTATCAGCGACGGCGACAAGATCGCTGCCGCGGACTTCGACAAGGTGACCTGGGACGCCTCCAAGGGCGAAGGTGGTTCCTTCAAGTTCACGCCGGTTCAGGCTAGCGGCGATGCACTGGAAGGTGCTGCTGAGCAGACCATCACCATCAACGAGGCTCCTGCTGCCCCGGTGGTGAATGCCGAGCCGAAGCTGGGTGTGTACGCTTCCGAGAAGAGCGTGGTCGATGTGGGACGGGATGCCGAACCCGTGAAGCTCGACTCCAGGCTCTTTGCTGGCACGGACCCCGAAAAGGCCCCGGATGCAGTGAAGATCACGGTGGTTCACGGTCCCGACGACCGCCCCACGAACGATGGCGTTCTGACCTACACTGTTGGCGGCCAGAAGCACTCGCTGACCAGTGGCTCCTTCCTGGACAAGGCCAACTTCGACAAAGTGGAATGGGATGCTAAGGCTGATGCCAACAACGCCGGTACGTACAAGGTTCAGTTCAAACCTGTCACGGCCGACCACAAGGACATCGAATCTGCCACCGAGCATAACTTCGATGTGAAGGAAGCCTCCGGTGTGCCGACCTACGAATCCTCGAAGATGAGCTTCAACGTGGAAACGCATGACGGCAAGCAGCTTGTACCCGAAGCGCTGTTCAAAGGTGAGAATGCCGCCACCGCCCCGCTGTATGTCTGGATCAAGGGCTCGACCGAACAAGACGGCGGAAGCGACGGCCATGTGTTCATGCGTCTGGCCGACGGCAGCAATGGCGGCCTGGGCAAGGACCTGACCACCAACGGTACCACCAATGGCGCGGTCATCTCCTGGAGTGATCTGGGCAAGGTACAGTGGGACGCTGCTCACAACAACGGCGGCACCATTCGCTTCCGGCCGCTGGACGGTGACAAGCAGGAAATCGGTGAATGGCAGACTATCAGGGTGACAGAGTCGTCCGATAACTCCCAAGCAAGCGGCGAAGAACGGCCTCTGGCTCTCGACCACGTCCTCAACCCGCAAGGTGCTGGTGCCCAGCTGAAGTCGCTGGCCGCCTACACCCCGGCCGAGCCCAGCAGCAACCTGCTGGACGACCTGCACAACCAGATCAACCCGCTGATCTGATGGCAGCCTGAAGGCCCGTCACCGTCACCCGGCAGCATCGGGTGACGGCCCCGCCGGTCCGCCGGCACGACGGGACCTTTCCGTGCAGCTGCAACACTGGGTTGCACCAGCCTCCAGGGGCCGCTTTCCGCAAGGGAAGCGGCCCCTTCGCTTTTCATGCGCCGACATTGGCACGCCGCTCTTCTGCGGGTGTCGACTGTCTGTCAGAAACGGTATCCGCTTACCGAAAAACCCACATTTGCCGCACACCCGGCGGCCCCCGGAAGCCGTCCATGCGCTGCCGGTGCTGCTGCCTCGCGGTGCGTACCAAGATTCAGGTTCGAGCATCTCATGCCTCATTCTCTGGTTGGCCTATGAACACCCTGCAACCCCCCTCTGCCTCTGCAAACACGTCGGCCCCGCTGCGGGCACAGACGAACCCTGCATCCGCAGCGGGTGCGAAGACACAGGTCACGTCACCCGCCAGCCGGAACATGCAGGCAGCCGATGACAGCATGATGCAGACCCTGGAGCGCGAATACGGCCCTCTGGGCGACTACCAGGAAGCCGTGGTGCAACAGGAAGGCGCCCGCCGTGCCGCCTGGCTGCCCACGGACAGCGCCGCCGGCGCTGCAGCAGGCGATGCCGCCACCACACTGGGTGCGGTCGAAGCCACGGGTGAGGCTGCCGGTGCTGCCAGCGTCAACGGTGCAGCACAGGCTGCCCAAGTGGCAGGCGTTCAGGCAGCCGCACCGGCGGCATCCGGTCTGGCCGTCACGCCGGGCGCGTTCGCCTTCAGCCCGATGGCGCTGGCGGGCGGTGCCGCCGCACTGGGCGTGCTGACGGCCACCGCATCCCGGGGCGAAGGCCCCATCAGCCAGGCCAACCGGCACGCCAACGAGCTTTCCCAGAACCTTCGGCCCTCCCCTGCCCCACAGCCGGCCCCCGTGCCCACGCCCGAACCGGCGCCCGAGCCGGCGCCGGAACCTGCTCCACAACCGGCGCCACAACCTGCTCCTGCGCCGGAACCCTCGCCCGCGCCTGCACCGCAGCCTGCGCCCGTTCCTTCGCCTGTCCCGACACCCGAGCCGGCCCCGGCTCCTGAGCCCGCGCCGGAACCCGCTCCGCAACCGGCGCCGCAACCTGCCCCTGCACCGGAACCATCACCTGCGCCCACGCCGCAGCCTGCACCCGTTCCTTCGCCTGTCCCGACGCCCGAGCCGGCCCCGGCTCCTGAGCCCGCGCCGGAACCCGCTCCGCAACCGGCGCCACAACCTGCTCCTGCGCCGGAACCGTCACCTGCGCCTGCCCCGCAGCCCGCTCCACAACCGGCCCCACAGCCTGCTCCCGAACCGGCTCCTGCACCCTCACCGCGTCCCGTCGCGCCCAGCTATGACGACGCTCCCGTGACCCGTGCAGCCCGGCACAACGAGACGGTGGAGCTGCGCGCCAGCACCTTCACCGGCAAGGATGCCGAACATGCCCCGTCTTTCGTGCGCATTGAAGGCATTGAGGCCAAGGGCGCCCGCGCCGGATCGGCCGCGCTGCAACTGCGCGCCGACGACGGATCGCTGACCCCTGTTGCCGAGAACCAGGAAATTGCCGCCGCAGATTTCGGCCGTCTGGTCTGGAACAGCGCCGACAACGACGGCGGCAGCTTCCGCTTCGTGCCGCTGGACAGTGAGCGCCAGCCCTATGGGGGCGTCCAGCCGCAGACCGTCAACGTCTACGAATCCCCCGCCGTGCCGGACTACGCCAGCGCCCGTGAACCGCTGGCCGTGGCGCACGACCAGACGCTGACGCTGGGTCAGGAACTGTTTACGGGCAACACGGCCAACAAGGCCCCCGCCTTCATCCGCATCGAGAAGATCACCCCCCAGGGTGACACCGGCGCGGGCGCAGCTCTGCAACGGGATACCGACGGCGATGGCCCCGGCGCGCCCACCGCCGTATCGGAAGGCGATGTCATCAGCGCTGCCGACTTCGGCAAGCTGAGCTGGAACACCGCCCACAATGACGGCGGCAGCTTCCGATTTGTTCCCCTGGACGCGAACCAGAAGCCCATTCTGGGGGCCTCCGCGCAGACCATCACGGTCAGTGAATCCCCAGCTGCTCCGGACTACCCAACCGCACGCGAACCCCTGGCCGTGGCACACGACCAGACGCTGGCGCTGGGTCAGGAACTGTTTGCCGGCAACGCTGCCGACAAGGCTCCATCCTTCATCCGTATCGAGAAGATCACCCCCCAGGGTGCCACCGGCGCGGGCGCGGGCGCGGCCCTGCAGCGTGACGCCGATGGCGACGGCCCCGGCGCGCCCACCGCCGTATCGGAAGGCGATGTCATCAGCGCGGCAGACTTCGGCAAGCTCAGCTGGAATACCGCCCACAACGACGGTGGCAGCTTCCGCTTTGTTCCCTTGGATGCCAACCAGAAGCCCATTCTGGGTGCCTCCGCACAGACCATCACGGTCAGCGAATCTCCGGCGGCTCCGGACTACCCTGCCGCCCGTGAACCGCTGTCGGTCGCACACGACCAGACGCTGACGCTGGGCCAGGAGCTGTTTACGGGCAGCACCTCCAGCAAGGCCCCGGCGTTCATCCGCATCGACAAGATCACCCCCAATGGTGACACCGGCGCGGGCGCAGCCCTGCAGCGGGACGCCGACGGCGACGGCCCGGGTGCCCCCACGGCCGTATCGGAAGGCGACATCATCAGCGCCGCAGACTTCGGCAAGCTCAGCTGGAACACCGCTCACAACGACGGCGGCAGCTTCCGCTTTGTTCCCCTGGATGCCAACCGGAAGCCCATTCTGGGGGCGCCGGAACAGACCATCACGGTGCACGAATCTCCCACCGCGCCTGTCTACCCGGCTGATCCGGTCATTCGCGCCGTGGCCCACGAGCAGACGGCCACCTTCCCGGAAAGCACCTTTGCCGGCACGAACCAGGACTACAAGCCGGCTGCCATCCGCATCGAGGCCATTGAGCCCAGCAGTCATGACGGTGCAAGCCCGTCCCTGCAACTGCGGGGCGACGGTACGCCCACGCCCGTCACGGTCGGCCAGACCATCACGGCCGAGAACTTCGGCAAGCTGACCTGGAACACCGTGGGCAACGAAGGCGGCAGCTTCCGCTTTGTGCCCCTGGATGGCACCGGACAGCCCTACGTGGGCGTTCAGCCGCAGACCATCAGCGTCTACGAATCCCCTGCCGCGCCGGAATACCCCAGCGCACGCAGCCCGCTGGCCGTCGCGCACGATCAGACTCTGACCTTCGGCCAGGAACTGTTCGTCGGCAGCGCATCCAGCAAGGCACCTGCCTTCATCCGCATCGAGAAGATCACCGCCAAGGATGGCGACGGCACAGGCACCGCCCTGCAGCGTGACGCCGACGGCGATGGCCCCGGCGCGCCCACGGCCGTGTCGGAAGGCGATGTCATCAGCGCGGCAGACTTTGGCAAGCTCAGCTGGAACACCGCCCACAACGACGGTGGCAGCTTCCGCTTCGTGGCACTGGACGCCAACCGGAAACCCATTCTGGGGGCTGATTCACAGACCATCACGGTGAGCGAATCCCCCGCGGTGCCGGACTACCCCAGCACGCGCGACCCGCTGTCGGTTGCACATGACCAGACGCTGACCCTGGGTCAGGACCTGTTTGCCGGCAACACCGCCAACAAGGCACCATCCTTCATCCGCATCGAGAGCATCACGCCCCAGGATGGCGACGGCACCGGCACCGCCCTGCAACGGGATGATGATGGGGCCGGTCCCGCCGCACCCACGGCCGTTCAGCAAGGCGATGTCATCAGCGCAGCAGACTTTGGCAAGCTCAGCTGGAACACCGCCCACAACAACGGCGGCAGCTTCAGCTTCATGCCGCTGGACGCCAACCAGAAGCCCATTCTGGGTGCCACCGCACAGACCGTCAGCGTCTACGAATCTCCAGCTGCACCGGACTACCCTGGCGTGCGCAATCCGCTGACGGTGGCGCACGACCAGACGCGTGCTCTCGGCCAGGAACTGTTTGCCGGCAATACGCCCGGCAAGGCCCCGGCTTTCATCCGCATCGAGAGCATCGACGCCAAGGATGGCGACGGCACGGGCGCTGCCCTGCAGCGGGAGGCCGACGGCGGCACCCCCACGGCCGTGCAGCAAGGCGATGTCATCAGCGCCGCAGACTTCGGCAAGCTCAGCTGGAACACCGCCCACAACGACGGCGGCAGCTTCCGCTTCGTGGCACTGGATGCCAACCAGAAACCCATTCTGGGTGCCGATGCACAGACCGTCACGGTGCACGAGTCACCGAAGGCTCCGGACTATTCCGGCCAGGCCCTGCAGGTGGTGGCACATGATCAGGTGCGCCAGATTGATGCCAGCATCTTCGAGGGCAATGATCCGGCCCGCAAGCCGGCATTCGTCACCATCAACCAGATCTCTCCAGAAAAAGGCGCGAACCCCGCCCCGCTCTACATCCAGCGCGAAGGCGGGGTCAAGGAAGCCGTGCAGGCAGGCGGCACCATCCGTGCCGAGGATTTCGGCAAGGTGCACTGGGATACCAGCACCAACGATGGCGGCCGCTTCACCTTCACGGCGCACGACGCCGAACAGTATGCGATTGAGGGTAGCGCACCGCGTACCGTCACCGTGCATGAATCGCCGCTGCCTCCGGTCTGGAACGCCATCAGCCTGCAGCAGCAGACGACCTACGCAGCCCATGACGGATCGGGCGCCTTCAACAGCGGCATGGCCTACAACGGCTACAACACGCCAGCGAATCAGCGCCCTGCGGCCATCCGCATCACCCATATCGACGAAAAGAATCCGTCCGGGACCGAACACTCGGCCCTCTACAGCTGGGATGGCGCCCACCGCACCCCACTTTCCGTGGGCAGTGAAGTGAAATTCGGCCGCTATAGCAATATCCGCTGGGACACGGCCCACAACGAGGGCGGCACATTCCGGTTCGTGGCCCTGGACAAGGACGGCATCGAGATTGCCGGTTCCGCCGAACAGACGATGACCGTCATCGAATCGCCGGCGGCCCCTGTCTACGCCTCGCACATGCCCAGTGCCTTCACCCCCTACAACCGTCCCCTGACACTGGACAGGACCCTGCTGGCTGGTACCGATCCCTCGCGGGAGCCCACCGCCATCCAGATCACCAACATCTACGAGAAGGACGATACTGCCCCCGGCACGTCCGCGCTGGCCATCGACCGTGGTCATGGCCAACTTGACCCGGTCTCCAAAGGCAGCCGGATCCTGGCCAGTGACCTGGACAAGCTGGTATGGCGCTCGGATGCAAGCTCCGGCGGCTCGTTCACCTTCTCGATGATCGGTGCGGACGGAAAACCCATCCTGACCACCAACCCTGCCAACCCTGGCAGCACCTCCACCCTCACCCGCACCATCTACGTCGAGGAAGGGGATCAGAGTCCGGTCTATGCACAAGCCTCCTCAACGCTGCGCGCCGCGTTCCAGCAGGTTCTGGAGATCGGCAAGAACCATCTGGACGAGATCCGGGGAACCGACACCAGCCGTGCCCCAGCCCGAATCCATATTGTCAGCATCGAAGAGTTCAACGACCGCAACAGCAACCACTCGTCACTGCAACTGACCCGCGGCCCCGGTGGGGAAAGCCCGATGGAACTCAGTGCAGGCCGGACCATTGATGCCGAAGGATTCTCCCGACTGATCTGGGACGCCAGCGAGACCGATGGTGGTCGATTCACCTTCAAGCCGCTGGACAAGAACGGCCATCCGTTCGTGGACGACAGCGGCCAGGAAGTGGTTCGCACCATCACCATCGACGAGCAGCCGCAGGCGGCGGGTACTCCCATCAAACCCGTCGTGGCTGCAAACACCATCACCGGTCTGGACAAGAGTGCCCTCACCAGCAACAGTCCGGACACCAGTCTGGACGGTAGGTTCTTCAAGATCCTGAGCATCGATGCCTATGAATCTCCCAATGCCAAACGCGTGATGAACTGGGATCTTTCCGGGCGGCCCCTGCCCGACGGTGGCCAGTCGGGACCGACCGCCTACGAGATCATTCAGGCGGATGGCATCAGCCTGGCGGACGCACGGCAGCGCGCTCAGGCCATGGGCGGCAAGCTGCTTTCCATTGACGATGCGTCGGAGCAGCAGTTCATCGAGAACAACCTGTTCAGCAGCGGCACCGGCATCTCGACCCGCTACCACTACGTCAATCAGGGCAACGCTGCACATGACGCCGGCAGTGGCGCCAAGGGCTTCATCATCGAGTACGACAACTACCACCACCCGCTGAAGCTGGAGAGCGAGCACGACCCCGACTTCTCCGGTCAGGTCGAGGAAGGGCAGATCATCGCTGGCTCGGAACTGAACCAGGCCCATCTGGGCTGGGACAGCCGCTTGAACCACGGTGGCGTCATCACGCTGGTGGAGGTGCAGGGGCAGCGCGTGCTTGCAGCTGACGGCAGAAACCAGGATCCCGCAGCTCCCGGCAACCTCACGAAACAGGGCCATGCGGCGAGCGACGCCAGCGACCCCGGCCACGAACGCTTCACCATCACCATCACCGAGGCCGAAGACGGCAGCACCACCTTCGGCAAACCCGCCGTCTCGGGCCGCTCAGCCGGCACGTCGGGCCACCGTGAGGCCGCCGAGACGCTGGACGCCGCAGAGCTGCTGCCCGGCACGCCCTCGGCCGGAAGCGACACGGCCACCAGTGCGCTGCCGTCCACCCTGGGCAGCCTCTGGCACGGCACCGACCCGCTGCTGCACGACCCGCTGGGCCAGCATCCACCGCTGGCCTGACGGCACACCAGCACCCGGCGGGGGCACGGAGACGCCCCCGCCGCACCGGTCGCTCGCTGTGGCAGCATACTAACGGTTTCTCGTGGCTGGGCACGGACGCCATTGCCGTCGAGATCACCGACTATCACTGAAAGGCTTCCGCATGCGTACGGTTCCTTATCCTCACCCCGGCGAAATTCTCCAGGAAGAGTTTCTCAAGCCCATGGGCATCAGCCAGTATCGGCTTGCCAAGGAAATCCACGTCCCTCAGCGCCGCATCGGCGAGATCGTGGCGGGCACACGCGGCATCAGCGTCGATACCGGCCTTCGGCTTTCGCGCTTCTTCGGCACGTCAGACGGCTTCTGGACCGGGCTGCAACTCGACCATGAAATGGAAATGGCCAAGGACACCCTGGCAGCCACGCTGGCCGACATCACTCCCATCTCCACCTGAGCCCCGCCGCAGCCTACCCCCGCCCCGCCAGCCGCTTGCCGCGGTCCCGCCACGGTACCTCGATCCAGCGGTAGGTGCAGCGCGCTGCCAGCAGCACCGCCAGCACGAACACCGCCACCACGGCGTACTTCAGCGGCTCACCGAACTTGCGGCCCGGCCAGTCGAAGAAGGTGAGTACCGTGACGTGCACCAGATAGATGGAATAGCTGTGCACGCCCAGCCACTGCAGCGGTCGCGTCTGCAGCAAGGCCGCCACCATGCCGCGATCCGGCAGCAGCGACCACACCCACAGGCCGAACACGAAGGGAATGGCATACACCCAGGCCCCCAGATCCGCGCGCATGTCGATGAGCGCCAGCGACAGCACGGCCAGCACCAGCTGACACGCCCCCAGCACGGGTGACGACAGGTGGCGCAGACGGGGCTGCACCGCCTGCCAGCCATACCAGACCAGCACGCCAATGAAGAAGCTGAGCAGCCCGCGCGGCATGCCATGGACATCCGGCGCCAGCACCTGCGGCCCCAGCCCTGAGAACACCCGCAGGAAATGATCCAGGCACAGCACCACGATGGCCACGCTTGCCCAGACCCGCGCCCGGGTGCTGCGCACGAAGAAGAACAGCACTGCAAAGGCCAGATACAGCCAGAACTCCACCGACAGCGACCATGACGGGTAGTTGTGCAGCGCCTCGGTCATGATGCCCACGCCCTGCAGCATCACCAGCTCCAGCAGAAAGTACGACAGCTTGAAGAACTCCACCGCAAAGGGCTGCTCACCCCCCAGCTGGATGCCCGCCTGCGCCGCTGCCCACTTGGCCCCCTGCACCACGATCACCGCCCCGATGGCCGTGAGCGTCGTGACCAGATGCAGCGGATACAGCCGGAAGAAGCGCTTGATGAAGAACGCCCGCACCTGCCTGCCATCCTGCAGCCGCTGGCCATACACCATGGCCATGATGGCCCCGCTGATCACGAAGAACAGATCGACGAACAGCCAGGCATTCTGCACCAGCCCCCATTGCGCCGGCACCCCACCCCAGCGCGCCAGCACGAAGGCATGAAAGAACACCACCATCAGCGCAGCCACGCCGCGCAGCCCCTCGATCGATCGAATCACGCTCCCGACTCCAGATTCTCATGTCCGCGCAAGGGTAACACCCACCCCCGCATCCCCTCGCCCCGGTACGGGTATGTCCCCAGCCCCCTCGTAGTGCTACGCTTGCAACGTCCGGCAGAGACGAGCGCCAGCGAGACCCCTCTCCCAGCGAAGGCACAGGCTCACGGTGTGGGGTGCTCCCTTTCGGCGCCTTCGGAGCTTGCTCCGTAAAGCCGAAAGGGAGTGCCGCGCGCCGGGAGCCTCACCACCGGGCCACGGTCTTCATCCCTGATGAAGCCCCCTGCTCTGCATCAGCCGGTTTTCGACCATTCCCGCCCGCAGCACCCATGACAAACTACGCCGCCGACCGCCACAGCGCCTTCTTCCGCCGCAACCTGCAGGCCATCGGCTCCCGCACCGAAGGCGGCCTCTCCAGCCTGGACGCCCTCATCGGCATCCCGCTCACCCCCGTGGCCATCGACGAGGCCTGGGTGCGCCACCAGATGCTGGGCCAGCCCCCCGAAGTCGCCCTGCGGCGCTTCCGCAACCTGCTGATGATGGCCCTCATCGAGCGCGACGTGCGCGGCGAGGCTCCGCTGGAAGAAGTGCTGGGCGCCATCACCCACTGGGCCGAGGTCTCCGTGCGCCATGCCCTGCAGGTGGCCGCCACCGAGCTGCAGGAACAGGGCCGCACCCTGCTGGACAGCCGCGGCCGTCCGCAGGACATGCTGGTGGTGGGCATGGGCAAGCTGGGCGGCGGCGAACTGAACGTCTCGTCCGACATCGACCTGATCTACGTGGCACGCGACGCAGGCGAGGAACCGCGCTACCTGGAGCGCATTGCCCGCCGGCTGGGCCAGCTGCTCTCCAACGTCACGGCCGACGGCTTCGTCTTCCGCGTGGACACGCGGTTGCGGCCCTACGGCGACGTGGGCCCGCTGATCGCCACCCTGCCGGCCCTGGGCAGCTATTTCCACGAGCAGGGGCGCGAATGGGAGCGCTTTGCCTGGCTCAAGGGTCGGGTGATTGCCCACACGGGCCTGGCCCCCTTCGACAGCACGCGCGGCGACGAACAGCAGCTGATGCAGCAGGTGGTGCCCTTCGTGTTCCGTCCCTACCTGGATTTTCCGGCGTTCACCGCGCTGGCCAAGCTGCACGACATGATCCGCACCGAGGCCGGCAAGACCGAGAGCCGACGCGCCCGCAGCGACAACGCCGGTTTCGACGTGAAACTGGGCCGTGGCGGCATCCGCGAGATCGAGTTCTGTGCCCAGATGTTCCAGATCGTGCGTGGCGGGCAGGATCCGTCCCTGCGCGAGCGCAGCACCCCGAAGGCCCTGCAGCGGCTGGCACGTCGCCGCCTGCTGGACGAGTCCGACGTGGAGCAGCTGCTCTCGGCCTGGCGGCTGCTGCGTCGCACCGAGCACGCGCTGCAATATCAGGAAGATGCCCAGACCCACTGGCTGTCGGACGATGCCGCCCAGCACGCCGCCATCGCCGCCATGCTGGGCATGAGCGCCAGCGAGTTCGACGCCCGGCTGAACGATGCCCGCAACCATGTGGCCCGGGTCTTCGACGAACTGCTGGCCCCGTCGCGGATGACGGGCTTCGAGGCCGCCCCGGAAAACACGGCCGCGCAGGCTTCCGGTGTGGCCACCAGCCCGTCGGCTTCCCCGGCGGAAGCCCCTGCCCCCGCCCCCGAAAGCACCGATGCCCCGCCCGCCGAGGCCGAACCGGCAGCGCAGTCCCCTGCCGCCCATGACCCCGAAAGCCAGCGGCGCATCGAGGCCCTGCGCGAATCGCGCGCCTACCGCAAGGCACGCGACACGTCGCAGCAGAAGGTGGAGCACCTGCTGGGCCAGGCCCTGCACTTCCAGCCCGGTCCCGAGAGCTGCGGCCCCACGGCCCTGATCGGACGGCTGTGCGACTTCCTGGAATCCATTGCCGGGCGCTCGGTGTACCTGGACATGCTGATCCAGCACCCCGGCGCCTTCCTGCACCTGCTGCGGATGATGGCGCAGGCACGCTGGGCCAGCGATTACCTGCGCAGCCACCCGGTGGTCATCGACGAACTGGCCAACGGCCAGCTGCTGGAGCCGCTGGACATTCCGCACTGGACGCAGGAACTGCGCGAGCAGCTGGATGCCACCGTGCTGGCCGGTGTGCTGGATGACGACGGCCGCCCCGCCCCCGACATCGAGCGCCAGATGGACGCGATGCGCGAGGCGCACCACGGCGCCGTGTTCCGCCTGCTGGGGCAGGACCTGGAAAAGCGCCTGACGGTGGAGGTGCTGAGCGACCACCTGAGCGCGCTGGCCGACGCCGTGCTGGAAGTGACGCTGGAGCGCTGCTGGGCCAACCTGCCACGTCGCCACCGGCCCGACCCGCAGTTTGCCGTCATTGCCTACGGCCGGCTGGGCGGCAAGGAGCTGGGCTATTCGTCCGACCTGGACCTGGTGTTCCTCTACGACGACCCGCACGAGGACGCTCCACGCATCTATGCCCAGCTGGCACAGCGCATGGCCGGCTGGCTGCAGACGCGCACGGCAGCCGGCACGCTCTTCGAGGTGGACCTGCGCCTGCGCCCCAACGGCAACGCCGGCCTGCTGGTGTCCAGCCAGAACGCCTTCCGGGTCTATCAGACCGAATCGGCCTGGGTGTGGGAGCACCAGGCGCTGACCCGTGCACGCTACGCTGCCGGCAGCCCGGCCATCGGCAGCGCCTTCGAGACGCTGCGTGCCGACATCCTGGCTCGCCCGCGCGACGAGGCGGCGCTGCGCACCGAGATTCTGTCGATGCGCCAGAAGATGCACGACGGCCACCCCAACGCGACGGGCCTCTTCGACCTGAAGCACGATGCGGGCGGCATGGTGGACATCGAGTTCATGGTGCAGTACCTGGTGCTGGCCCATAGCCACCAGCACCCGGCGCTGATCGAGAACAAGGGCAACATCGAGCTGCTGCGCCGCGCGGCCAGCGCCGGGCTGATCCCGCCCGAGGCAGGCAAGGCCGTGGGCGATGCCTACCGCCGCTACCGGCGCCTGCAGCACGAGATCCGCCTGAACGACGCCGAGCGTGCCCGCGTGCCACCGGCCACCGTGGCCGTCGAGGCCGGCGCCGTGAAGGCGCTGTGGCAGCACCTGTTCGGCTGAGGGGCCTGCCCGCCACGGGGCGTGTGCGCAACGATGGCCCACTGCTAGAATGGTTGCCCCCTATTGTTCAATGAACGCGCAGTGCGAAGGGAGCAGAAGGGAGCATCCGGACCGCCTGGCCGATGGAGGGGGTTGCCTGTGGGGCAGCCCGGCCAGCCACCGTCCCGTGCCGGCACCTTGCCCGCCCCGCCCTGTCCTGGAGATAAACAATCATGTCAATGTCGGATCGTGATGGGAAGATCTGGTTCGATGGCCAGCTCATCGACTGGCGGGATGCGAAGATCCACGTGCTCAGCCACAGCCTGCACTACGGGCTGAGCGTCTTCGAGGGCGTGCGCGCCTACGACACCGAGCTGGGCACCGCCATCTTCCGCCTGCCCGAGCACACCCGGCGCCTGCTCAACTCCGCCAAGATCTTCCAGATGAAGGTGCCTTTCGACGCCGCCACGCTGGAAGAGGCCCAGAAGGCCGTCGTGCGCGAGAACGGCCTCAAGAGCTGCTACCTGCGCCCGCTCATCTGGCTGGGTGACGACAAGCTGGGCGTCTCGCCCCGCGGCGTGAAGGTGCACGTCATGATCGCGGCCTGGCCGTGGGGCGCCTACCTGGGCGAAGACGGCATCAACAAGGGCATCCGCGTCAAGACCTCGTCCTACACCCGCCATCACGTCAACGTCTCGATGGTGCGTGCCAAGGCCGGCGGCCACTACATCAACTCCATCCTGGCCAACAACGAGGCCCTGGCCGACGGCTACGACGAGGCCATGCTGCTGGACACCGAAGGCTACGTCTCGGAAGGCTCGGGCGAGAACCTGTTCATCGTGAAGCAGGGCAAGCTCTACACGCCTGACCTGGCCTCCTGCCTGGACGGCATCACCCGCGATTCCATCCTCACCATTGCCCGCAACCTGGGCATCGAGGCCCGCGAGAAGCGCATCACCCGTGACGAGGTGTACTGCGCCGACGAAGCCTTCTTCACCGGCACCGCGGCCGAGGTCACGCCCATCCGCGAACTGGACAACCGCGTCATCGGTGAGGGCACGCGTGGCCCCATCACCACGAAGCTGCAGTCCGCCTTCTTCGATGTCGTGAAAGGCAAGGATCCGGCCTACCGTCACTGGCTGCAGCCGGTGAATGCCTGAGCCAGCCTCCGAAGAAAGCCGCGCCCTCCATTGCCGGACGGCGTAGCATGAGGAAGGCGCCGCGCCCTGCCATGCAGGGCGTGGCCAGCCACACCGTCGGCCGCTTCGCCCCCTGACATGCCCGCACCCCGCCGTGCGGGCATGCCACATGCAGGAGGTGCCCGCTTCGGTGTGGCCAGCCCAGCGGCCCCTTCCCTTTCGTTCCCTTCGTCGAACCATCTTCCGTTTCGGTGCCCCCATGAGCCAGTCGCCCACCCAGAACACGGCCGTCGAGCTGGACGCCTCCGACCTGCCGGTCTTCTGCCCCAATCCCAAGATGACGCTGTGGAGCCAGCATCCGCGCGTCTACCTGGACGTGACCCATGAGGGTCAGGCCCGATGTCCTTACTGCAGCACGCTGTACCGGCTCAAGCCGGGCGTGAAGCTGCCCCACGGACACTGAACGGGCCCATCGCCCGACACGCCGCGCCGTCTCTCTTTCCTCCTTTCCTGCCCCATGACCCCAGACGCCATCCTTCACCAAAGCGCCACCCACGCCCAGGAGACCTATTACCAGGCCCTGGTCGATGCCGATCTGGACGCGCTGATGGCCATCTGGGTCGATGACGATTCGGTGCTGTGCATCCTGCCCTCCGGGGAGCGACTCTCCGGCCTGGACGCCATCCGCGACACGCACGAGGAAGTCTTTGCGCAGGGCGGCGTGCGTGTGACCTGCCACGAACTGCAGTCCTTCGAGACAGCCACCGTCTCGGTACATCACGTCATCGAGCAGTTCGACTTCAATCCGCCCGACGAAGCGCCGCAGCGCTTCCTGGCTTACGCCACCAACGTGTTCCTGCGCACCCCGCACGGCTGGCAACTGATGCTGCACCACGCCTCGCAGGCCGGCGACGAGATCGAACTCAGCACCCCTGCACCGACGCAGCTGCACTGACCCTCTCTTCTTGGGATGACGCCATGCCCAGCCTGATCCTGACCGATACCGTCGCCAGCCTTGCCGAGCTGAAAGAGGCCCCTCTGGAAACTTTCAGCGCTGCTGATGGACACGCCATCGCCATCCTGGACAAGGACAAACCGGCCTTCTATTGCGTATCGCCCGAACTCTATGAGTACTTCATGGAGCTGGCCGAAGATGCCGAGCTGACCAGAATCGTGGAAGAGCGCCAGCACGAGGAGCCCATTCCCGTGGAGCTGGAGTCGCTGCGTCGATGAAGTATCAGCTCACCTTCAACCCCCAAGCCCTGAAGGAGTTCAGGAAACTGGGGGCAAACATCGCCAATCAGTTTCTCGACAAACTTGAGGAGCGACTGCAAAACCCGAAGGTGCCCAGCGCCCGCCTTATCGGCATGGCCGACTGCTACAAGATCAAGCTTCGCAGCAGTGGTTATCGTCTGGTCTATCAGGTACAAGACGAGAAGATCATCGTCCAAGTCATCGCCGTGGGAAAGCGTGAGCGTATGGAGGTCTATCAGAAAGCGGCACGACGGCTGTAGAGCCGACTGAACACGATCTCTGGCCTTCCTGCCTGCCCCACGGTGGCCATGTTCCGGGCTATGATCGTCGGTGATGTCCATCATCCGTGCGAATGACCATGACCCGACGCTTCACCCACACGCTGCTGGCCGGCGCTCTTCTTGCCACCGGAGCCGGCTTCGCCCAGGCCGAAACCACCCTCACCATTGCATGTGGTTCCGTCGGGCAGGACTATGACTCCTGCAAGCATGCGTCCGACCAATGGGCACGCAAGACGGGCAATCAGGTCAGGCTGCTGTCCGTTCCCGTATCCAGCACCGAGACCCTGGGCCTTTACCAGAAGATGTTCGCGGCCGGCTCATCCGACGTGGACGTGGTGATGGTGGACGTGGTCTGGCCCGGCATCATCGGCCAGCATCTGCTGGACCTCACGCCTTATGCCAAGGACGAGGTGAAGAAGCATTTTCCTGCCATCATCGCCAACAACACCGTGCAAGGCCGCCTGGTGGCCATGCCCTGGTTCACCGCAGTGGGGCTGCTCTACTACCGCAAGGACCTGCTGGAAAAATACGAACTGTCCACCCCCACCACCTGGGATGAGTTCGCCAAGGCAGCTGCCACCATTCAGGAAGGTGAGCGCAAGGCTGGCCGGGAGGATTTTCAGGGGTTCGTCTGGCAGGGCCGCCCCGATGAAGGCCTGACCTGCAACGCGCTGGAATGGGTGCACAGCCAGGGGGGCGGCACCATCGTCAACGAAGCCGGCGAGATCACCATCGACAACGAAAAGGCAGCCCGCGCCCTGGATCGAGCCGCCGGCTGGGTCGGCACCCTCTCGCCCCAGGGCGTGCTTGGCCAGGGCGAAGAAGATGCACGTAACCTCTTCCAGAACGGCAAGGCCGCCTTCATGCGCAACTGGCCCTATGCCTGGGCACTGGTGCAGGGCGCCAACAGCCGCGTGAAGGACAAGGTGGGCGTGGCCCCCCTACCCGCCGGCGAGAACGGCAGCACCGCCACCCTGGGTGGCTGGCAGCTGGCCGTGTCCAAGTACACGAAGCACCCCGAAGAAGCGGCCGATCTGGTGATGTACCTGACCAGCGAAAAGGTGCAGAAGCGTCGTGCCATCGAGGGGGCCTACAACCCCACCTACCCTGCCCTGTACAAGGACAAGGACGTGCTGGCCGCCAACCCGTTCTTCGGCACGCTGTATGACGTGCTGCCCAACGCCGTATCCCGACCATCCAGCATCACCGGCCCCAAATACGACGCCGTCAGTCAGGCCTTCTGGAGCGCGGTGCATGATGTGCTGAACGGCCGTGCCAAGGGTGCCGAGGCCGTGAAGAAGCTGCAGGAACGGCTGGGTGAAGTGAAGAAAGAGCAATGGCAAGAGAGGGCTGAACCATGACGACCCGCAGACCCCGCAAGGCGCCCAACAACGAATGGTGGCGCGGTGGCGTGATCTACCAGATCTATCCGCGCAGCTTTCAGGACAGCCACGGCGACGGCGTGGGCGACCTGAACGGCATCACGCAGCGGCTGGACTACGTGAAGGCACTGGGCGTGGATGCCATCTGGCTGTCGCCCTTCTTCAAGAGCCCGATGCACGACTTCGGCTACGACGTCTCGGACTACCGGGCGGTCGACCCGATCTTCGGGACGCTGGACGATTTCCGCACGCTGGTGGACCGCGCGCATGCGCTGGGTCTGAAGGTGATCATCGACCAGGTGCTGTCACACACTTCCGATGAACACCCCTGGTTCATCGAAAGCCGCCAGAGCCGCAAGAATCCGAAATCCGACTGGTACGTGTGGGCCGATGCCAAGCCGGATGGTTCGCCCCCCAATAACTGGCAGTCCATCTTTGGCGGCAGTGCCTGGCGCTGGGACACGCGGCGGATGCAGTATTACCTGCACAACTTCCTGCCCAGTCAGCCGGACCTGAACTTCCACAACCGCAAGGTGCAGGATGCGCTGCTGGCCGACATGCGCTTCTGGCTGGAGCTGGGGGTGGACGGTTTCCGGCTGGATACCGTCAATTTCTACTTCCACAGCCAGACGCTGCACGACAACCCGCCCCAGTCCCGTCGAGGCAAGGCCATTCCGGAGGCGGATCGGGTCAACCCCTACACCTGGCAGCGCCACCTGTACGACAAGACCCAGCCCGAGAACCTGGAATTCCTGAAGCGGCTGCGCGCGCTGCTGGACCAGTTCCCCAACACCACCACGGTGGGCGAAGTGGGGGCAGACAATGCGCTGGAGGTGATTGCCCAGTACACGGCCGATGGCGACAAGCTGCACATGGCCTACAGCTTCGATCTACTGCACGAGCACCATTCGGCCGAGTACCTGCATCAGGTGTTCGGCAAGTTTGGCCGCATCGTGAAAGACGGCTGGCCATCATGGGCCATTTCCAATCATGACTGCCCGCGCATCCGCACCCGCTGGGGTGGGCAGCAAGGAGGCGAGGCGGTCGCCCGACTGGCGGCGGTCATGCAGATGACGCTGCGCGGCAGCCCCTGCATCTACCAGGGCGACGAGCTGGGCCTGCCTGAAGTCGAGCTAAGCTTCGAGCAGTTGCAGGATCCCTACGGCATTCGCATGTGGCCCGAGTTCAAGGGACGCGACGGCTGCCGCACGCCCTTCCCGTGGAAGAAGCGCGGTACCAGCGCCGGGTTCTCGGATGCACCGAAGACCTGGCTGCCCATTCCGCCCGAGCACCGCGAACTGGCCGTGGACCAGCAGACGCGCAATCCGGATTCGATGCTGAACTTCTACCGGAACCTGCTGGCCTGGCGCAAGACGCATCCGGCCCTGCTGAAGGGGCGGCTGAAGCTCCTGCCCGCCGACCCGCAGTTGCTCGGCTACGAGCGCCGGCTGGACGACGACGCGCTGTTGTGTGTTTTCAACTTCAGCGGCAAGAAGGCACGGCTGCCGCTGCCGCGTGGCTGGGCCGACAGCCTCATCGATGAGGGCAGCGGCCTGACCGGGGCCGAGATCCGGCGCGGTGCGCTGGTGCTGGGGCCGTGGTCGGGGGCAGTGCTGACCCGCCCCTGAGCAGGCTCAGCGGCGCTCCTCGCCCTGCTCCTGCATCCAGGCTGCTTCGGCTTCGCGCAGCTTGGCGTCGGCAATGGAACCGTTGTAGAAATCCAGGTCGCCGGCGTTGCGCGCCAGCCGGAGCTGCTCGATGGCCGGCTGGTTGTAGCCCAGCGCCAGGTAACCTTCGGCCGCCGCCAGGTGCGACATGCCCTTCTCGCCCTTGGCCAGGTAGGCCTCGCCCAGCATGCGCCACAGTTCGGCGTCGCTCTTGTACAGGCGCGTTTCATTGCGCAGCAGCGCAATGGATTCATCCCACTTCTTCGCGGCGTTGAGCACTTCGGCGCGCTGGCGCAGCAGCGCCCGGGAGCCGGGGAAATCCTTGGCCGCCGCGGCCGAAGCCTGCTCGGCATCGGCCACCTTGCCGGCTGCCAGCAGATTGGCAATGCGCAGCCGCACGACGTACGGATGCGGCTTGTCGAGCAGCTTCTCGGTCTGCGTCAGGGCCTGTTCGGTGGCCAGGGCGTCGTGCCGCATGTAGGCCACGTTGGCCAGCCCGAACCAGGCGGACGGATCCTTCTTGCCTTCCTCGGTCTTGAGTTGGGCCTCGAAATGGCGGCGCACCTCGGTCTGCTTGTCCACGCTGTCGGCACTGACGGCGCGTGCCCGTGCCCGCATCAGCTGGAAATCCACGGAATCGGCCGGGGGTCTGGCGGTGGCGGCCAGCTGCTGGATGCGCAGCTTCAGGTCGTTGATGCGCTCGGCCGTGACCGGGTGGGTGCGAAGGTAGGCCGTGGTGTCGCCGCCTTCGTTGAAACGGTTCTGCTGCTGCAGGCGGCCGAAGAAGACCGGTGCGCCATTCACGTCGAAGCCGGCCTCGCGCATCACCTGCAGGCCGATGCGGTCGGCCTCGCGCTCGGCATCGCGCGAGAACGAGAGCATGGAGCGCGTGGCCATGCTCTCGCCCAGCGTGATGGCCCCCATGCCGGCGTCCGGATTGTTGCGGATGGCCAGCGCCCCCAGCACCATGCCGGCCATGGCCAGCATGCTGGCCTGCTTCTGGTTCTTCAGCATGCGGGCGATGTGGTGCTGGGTGACGTGCCCCATCTCGTGCCCCAGCACGCTGGCCAGCTCGGATTCGCTGCCGGCCACGGCCAGCAGGCCCGTATGCACGCCGATGAACCCGCCCGGCAGGGCGAAGGCGTTGATGCTGTCGTCGCGCACGATGAAGAACAGGAACGGCTGGCCACGTGCCGGTCCGGTGCCGGTGAGCCGGCTGCCGAAGCGGTTGATGAAGTCGTTCATCTCGGCATCGTCGTAGACGGTGCCGTCGGAACGCAGCTGGCGCATCACCGATTCGCCCAGACGGCGCTCGGCCGTGCCGGACAGCTCGTCACTGTCGGCCGACCCCAGGTCGGGCAGGCGTTCGATCTGGGCATGAATCGATGCCGGCATGCCCATGGTCAGTGCCAGACCCAGCAACCCTGCCCGGCCCAGACGGCGGAATGCGCGTGTCACGGGCCCTGCAGGCCTGGCGGGCAGCGCTGCAGGCCCGGCGGGCCGTGCCGCGTGTACCCGGCCTTCTGCTGCGCCGTTGCCAGCCCCCAGGCGCCCGGTCTGTTCCGGCTCGTGATGCCTCATCGACAGATTCTCTCGTGTTCGGATTGCCTGGATGGGGCTCCAGATGGCCCCGCGCCATGGCGTGCTACGGTCTTCCAACGTCCGGCCCCGCCCCTGCGACGACAGGAGGGCGCCTTCCTCCTGCTATGATGGCACGATGAACGATCTGACGCATTTCGACGCCCAGGGGCAGGCTCACATGGTGGATGTGGGCGGCAAGGCCGAAACCCGCCGCACGGCCGTGGCCGAGGGCTGGATCCGCATGCAGCCGGCCACGCTGGCGCGCATCCGGGAGGGAAGTGCCGCCAAGGGCGACGTGCTGGGTGTGGCCCGACTGGCGGCCATCATGGCCGCCAAGCGCACGTCCGACCTCATTCCGCTGTGCCATCCCATCGCGCTGTCGCGCGTGGCAGCCGAGTTCACCCTGGACGAGGCAGCCAGCCGCGTGCGCTGCGAGGTGACGGCCGAATGCACGGGCCGCACCGGGGTGGAGATGGAGGCGCTGACGGCGGTGCAGGTGGGTCTGCTGACCATCTACGACATGTGCAAGGCCGTGGACCGCGGCATGGTGATGGAAGGCGTCCGGCTGCTGGAAAAGCGCGGCGGGAAGTCGGACTGGCACAGCAATTGAGAGAACCATGATGAAGAAACAGATCCTGCTGGCCACCACGCTGCTTGCCCTGACGGGCACGGCGTCGGCCGCCGGCTCCTTCACGCTGCAGGCCGATGACCTGCAGAACGGCAGCTTCACCCGCAAGCAGCTGCTGAGCGCCGAGTACGGCTTTGGCTGCACGGGAAACAACCAGTCACCGGCGCTGTCCTGGAAGAATGCCCCCGTGGGCACCCGGAGCTTCCTGCTCACCATGCATGATCCGGATGCCCCCACCGGCGGCATCGGCTGGACGCACTGGGTGGTGGCCAACATTCCGGCCAAGGTGGACCGACTGCCAGCCGGCATCAGCGTGGGCGACACGAAGCTGCCTGCGGGCGCCCTGCAGACGCGCACCGACGCGGGCAAGCCGGGCTACATGGGCGCCTGCCCGCCCACGGGCCGGGCGCATCGCTACGTGATCACGCTGACGGCCCTGAAGGTGGCCGAGCTGCCGGGCGTGACGGCCGATTCGACGCCGGCGCTGGTCGGCTTCGTGGCCCAGGCCCTGGGCGCCTCCAGCATCACGGTGATGTACGGGCGGTGATCCCTTCGGACGGGGGCAGCCCCCGGTCAGAACAGCATCGTCGCCAGCCCCAGGAAGATCAGGAAGCCCAGGCCGTCGGTGGAGAAGGTCAGCAGCACGGACGAGCCCAGGGCGGGATCGCGGCCCAGCCTGTTCAGGGTGAAGGGCACCACCACGCCCAGGGTGGCGCCGATGAGCAGGTTGAGGACGATGGCCACGCCCATGGCAATGCCCAGCAGGCGGGCAGCGTCGGTGTCGTGGTAGAGCAGCCAGGTGGCCAGACCCGCCACGCTACCCCAGACCATGCCGTTGAGCAGTGCGACGGTCAGTTCCTTGCGCAGGATGCGGCCGAAGTTGCCGCCGTTGATCTGCCCCTGGGCCAGCGAGCGGATCATCAGTGCCATGGTCTGGTTGCCGGAGTTTCCGGCCAGGCCGGCCACGATAGGCATCAGGGTGGCCAGGGCCACGATCCGTTCGATGGTTTCGTCGAACAGCCCGATGACGCGCGAGGCCAGGAAGGCGGTGACCAGGTTGACGGCCAGCCACAGCCAGCGGTTTCGGGCTGACTGCCAGACGGAGCCGAAAAGGTCTTCCTCTTCCTGCAGACCGGCCTGGTTCAGGGCATCGGTCTCGCTTTCTTCACGGATGACATCCACCACCTCATCGATGGTGAGTCGACCGATGAGCTTGTGGTGGGTGTCGACAACCGGAGCGGAAATCAGGTCATAGCGCTCGAAGGCCTGGGCGGCATCGCCCACGTCGTCGTCCACGTCCAGCGACAGGATGTCGCGGTGCATGACGGCCGAGACTTCGGTGTCCGGCTCGTTGAGCAGCACCTGCTCGATGGACAGGCTGCCCGTCAGCATGCCGTTGCGATCCACCACGAACACCTGGTCGGTGTGCTGGGGCAGCTCGTCGAAGCGGCGCAGATAGCGCAGCACCACTTCCAGCGTCACGTCCTCGCGCACGCGCACGAACTCGAAGTCCATGCGTCCGCCCACCGAATCCTCGGGGTAGGACATGGCGGCACGCAGCTGCTCGCGCTCCTCGGGCGTCAGCTCACGCTGGATCTTCTCCACCACCGCCGGCGGCAGATACTCGACCAGGTCGGCCACGTCGTCGGCGTCCAGCTCCTTGACCGCCGAGACCAGCTCGTCCTCGGTCATCAGGTCGATCAGGTCTTCCAGAACCGGCTCGGAAACCTCCAGCAGCACGGCGCCATCGGCTTCGCGCTTGACCGAATCCCAGACCAGCTTCCGCTCTTCCGGCGGCAGCGCTTCCAGCACGTAGGCAATGTCGGCCGGGTGCAGCTTGGCCAGACGCTCGCGCAACTGGGCAAGGTAGGGGGACTCGTCCGGACGCGCCCCGACCTTTGATGCCGTCTCGGATGTCGATCCGGACTCGGGCGTCGAGATGTCATCGCCCTCCGCGGCCCCGTCCCCTTTCCGCTCGGCCTCCGGCCGGGTCCCACTGTCGGCCTTTGTCGCCACGTCTCCCATCAGCCCGGCGGCGGCCTTCACCCGGACGTCGGCTGACTTCAGTACCCCCGTGGACGGCCCCATGCCGACGGCCGCCAGGGCGCTGTGCTGCCCCGAATGGACGTGATGGCGGATCGGTTGATGGTGGGCATCCCGCTGCCCGGTATCCGAGTTCCGCCCCGGGTCTGCAGGATGCCCGGCAGCGTGCCTTTCCCGCGACGCCGACTCGGACGCCCCGGTATCGGTACTGGATTCGTGCCCTACCTCGGCGGACGTCTCATGGGCCGTCTCGCCATGGGCATGAGCCCTGTCGTGGGACGCGGCATCCTCCTCGTCATCCGGCTCCTGCGCCGCCTGGCGCACGGTTTCGGCGTAGTGGCGCGCCGTTTCCTGTGCAAAGGCGTGGCGCTCCAGCAGCAGCTGCACTTCGGCCAGCGCGTGCTGCGCGTCTTCGGCGTCACGCGGGAGAACGCTGGTCTGGACGGCTGTGGTGGCTTCTTCCGATGCTTCCGGTGCTTCCGGTGCTTCAGCTGCCTCCGAGGCCGACAGGACGGATTCCGCCAGGTCAGGATGAGAGGACAGGCTCGTGTCGGCTGCGGTCTCTTCGGGCACGGACGATGCGGCCGAACGGGGATCGACAGGGGAGGTATTCATGGCACGGGCTCAGGCGAGCAGCCGCCGTCGTCGGGGGAGGAGGCAGGCAGGTCCGGACGGTGGCAGGCAGGGAAAGGCCACAGGCATGGGGGTGGCCAGGCTTGAAGCGTGCGTGGGCTGGCAGACAGCCCGCAACCTTGGACGACAGGGTCAGGGAATGCAGAAACCGGGCCAAAGCGCGCGGCCCGAACGGCGGCGCAGTCGATGGTCCCGGCTGGCAGCCTGCAGGCGTTGCGCCACCCAAGCTTTCAGCACGCAATCCGCGATGTTAGCGCAATCAGCGTGCCGTGCGCAGTGCTTCCAGCACGGGGACGACATCGGGCCGGATGCCGCGCCACAGGCGGAAGCTTTCGGCGGCCTGGCCGACCAGCATGCCCAGGCCGTCGCTGACCCGTGACACCCCGGCCGCCATGGCCTGCTGCATGAAGGGCGTGGGCCGGTCGGCATAGATGCAGTCGTAGGCCAGACGGCAGCCCTCGAACAGCCGGGCCGGCAGCGCGGGGCCGTCGCCATGCAGGCCGGCGGACGTGGCGTTGATGAGCACGTCGGCTGCCGGCGCATCGGCCAGCGCCACCGGCTCCACCCGGACGGGCAGTGCCTGCGCCTCAAGATGGGGGTCGATGTCGGCGGCCAGCGCCTGCGCGCGGGCCAGTGTGCGGTTGGCCACCACCAGCCGGGCCACGCCGGCCTGGGCCAGCGGCAGCATCAGGCCCCGGGCTGCGCCCCCGGCGCCCAGCACCGTCACCCGCAGACCCTGCAGCGACACACCCAGTCGCCGCTGGATGTCGTCGACCAGGCCGGCGCCGTCGGTGTTGTCGGCGATGATCCGGCCTTCGATGAAGCAGAGCGTGTTGGCGGCACCCGCGGCCTCGGCACGCGGGCTACGCTCGTCGGCAAGGCGGAAGGCCGCTTCCTTGAAGGGCAGCGTAACGTTGGCGCCCCGCCCTCCTTCGTCCTGGAAGAAGTGCCGCATGGCCGCGGCAAAGGCCTCAGGGGGATCGGTCTCAATCAGGCGCCGTTCGTAAAGGATATGCTGGCCGGTCTGGGCCGCAAAGGCGGCGTGGATCTCGGGCGAACGGCTGTGGGCAATGGGGTTGCCCACCACCAGGTAACGGTCAGGTCCGGAAGCCATCGGCATCACCGCTTGGCCGACTTCGTCTGCAGGCTGCCGTTGGTGAAGGTCCAGGTACGGACGATCTGCAGGATGTCGCCGTCCTTGCGCATCTCGGGCGTGAACTTGTCGTAGGGGGCGCCGGCCAGCACGATCTCCTTCACCTTGCGGTTCAGCACGTCGTAGCGGGACTTCTTGTTGATCAGCACGTCAACGACGTTGCCGTACTTGTCCACCTCGACGGTGACGGTCAGCGAGTCGTACATCTTGCCCCGGGCTTCCTCGGGGAAGCGCTCGGTGCCGATCTTCTCGATGCGGTCAGCCCAGGCGCTGACGTAGCGGGCGTAGTTGACGCCGGTGGCGTTGACGCCATAGGTGAGGCGCTTGGGACGGCGGGCGTAGTCTTCCAGCTGGCGGTCGATCTGCGCCTGCATGCGGGCGATCTGCCGCTGCAGTTCTTCCTGCTCGCCGCCGTTGGCATCCTGTGACTGCTGCGGCTCGGCCTGCGGGGTGGGCTCGTTCTGGTTGTTCAGGGCCAGCAGGCGCTGCTGCTCGGCTTCCAGCTGGCGAATGCGGGCCTGCTGCTGCTCCATGGTCTCGCCGTCACGGGCCTGCTCCGAGGCAGGCAGCGGGGAACGCGCCCTGCCCTGGTCACGATCACCACCGGCTTCCATGTTCACCTGCGCCAGCACCTCGGCGTTGACGGGCTTGGCGCGGGTGGAGGCGTTGAGCAGCACCACTTCCAGCTGCGACTCGGCGGGCAGGAAGCGGTTGGGATCAGCCGCCGTGAAGCGGATGGCCAGCATGACGGCGTGCGCCACCAGCGACACGACAATGCCGACGGTGAGCGGGTCCATCCGGTTGAAGGCGCGGGCCCATGGCGTAGCAGCGGCCATTTGCAGAAATCACTCCGTATCGATCGAATCCGAGGGTGCCAGCCCAGGGTCTTCAGTCCCGGGCGCCGGCGTTGCCTCCGCCCCCACAGGGTCGGAGTCATGGGGGTCGGCGACCAGCCGCACAGCACGGGCCTGGACGGTCAGGTCCAGCTCGTCCCAGTCCAGCAGGTCCACCAGCAGGGGCTGACCTGCGCTCATGGGCGGCAGGCCAGTCACCTGGAAGTACAGGGGGGCAGCAGCCAGACGCACCGTCTCGTCGCGGATGGCCACGGCCGGGAAGCGCTGTTCGGGCTGCTGCGCGACCCAGCGCAGGCACCAGTAGCGCTCCATTGTCTGCTGATATTCGCCCACCGTGCCATAGCGCGCCTCGAAAGCAGACACAATTGCATACAGCGATGTGTCATTCATGGTGAATGGCGGGACTTCCGCCTCCAGCACGGCCACCAGCTGCATCTGGTTGATGAGGTCGACGTAGCGGCGCAGCGGCGAGGTGCTCCAGGCGTACTGGGGCACACCCAGGCCCTGGTGGATGGCCGGGTGGGTGGACATCTTCACGCGGCCGAAGCTCTGCGAACGGTACAGGCCCGAGACAGCGTGGTCGGCCAGCAGCCTGCCCCAGCGCGAGTTGGCCAGGATGGCCATCTCGGCCACGATGCGGTCAAAGGGTGCATCACGACGGCGCGGGATGATCTCGACATGCTCGCCGTCAATGCGGAAGGTGAAGTCGACGCGCGAGCGGACTTCGGGGCGGCCACGCACCTTGTCCCGCTCGGCCGACAACACCTGCGTGAAGCGCCACAGCAGCCGGAAGGCGTCGGCATAGGGCAACCCGGCCAGCGGATCTTCCTCGCCGGGTACCGGCTGCCAGTCCAGCTGCGCCTCGGTGTCGAAGGGTTCCAGTTCGTCGTGGCGGATGTTGCGCGCCACGCGGATACGATCCACCTGGCTGAATTCGTTGGCAACCTGCAGCGTCTCGATGTTGATGTCCAGGTACAGCGACAGCGCCGGACGCACATGCCCCTCGTCCAGCGAGAAGCTGCGCACCACGGCGTCGGGCAGCATGGTGATCTTCTCACCGGGACTGTAGACGGTGGTCATGCGCTCGCGCGCGACCTGATCCACGCCATCGCCGGGGCGGATGCCCAGCGCCGGGGCGGCAATGTGCACGCCAATGCGCGCCATGCCGTCGTCCAGCCACTGCACGGACAGGCAGTCGTCGATCTCGGTGGTGCTGGAGTCATCGATGGAAAAGGCCTCGACCGGGCTTTCGGGCAGATGGTCGAGCACCGGCGGCTGATACTGCGACAGCGCCGCCGGGAAATCGGTCCCCGTCGGGAAATGCGAACGCAGGAAGCGCTGTTCGTGAACGGCGCGCGCGCTGGGCAGCGCCCCCACCTTCAGCAGCAGCCGCTCGGGCGACAGACCGGTCTGCTGGCAGGCCAGATCCAGCGCACGCCAGCCCACCGACTGACGGTCGGCGGCCACCAGCAGGTCGGGCACCTGGCCGGCGATGAGCGCCGGCAGCTGACCGGCTTCCAGCTCGGCGGCCAGCCGCTGGATTTCCTCTTCCTGCAGGCGCTTGCGCTCGATGGCGGCCAGCGCGGCCTTGAGGGTGTCGGGCTGGGCCGGGCGATAGCGGCCACGCCCCTTGCGGTAGAAGTACACCGGCATGCCGTGCAGGCGCATCAGCATGGCGGTCTGCTGCACGACGCTGGGATTTTCACCGTAGTACTCGGCCACCAGCAGCTGGTAGTCGAACTCTTCCTGCGGGGCCACTTCCCACAGGAAATCGATGTCGATGTTCTCGGCCTCCTGCAGGGCCTCGGCCAGCATCTCTGCGGGGCCGGGCGATGCAAAGCGCAGCATGACGTTGGCCTGCTTGACCTTGACGCGCTTGCCGGTGGTGAGTTCCACCTGCAGGCTGGTACCGGTGTCCTGCAGGATGGTGCCCGTCTTGAACTGACCGGCCTCCTCGAATAACAGGTAGTTTTGGCTCATTGACGGGATAATCTGGGGGGCGGTCCGCCGTTTGGGAAGATGCAGGGAAAAATGACCGGTGCGGTGGCAGCAGGGAAATGCCCGGCCGCCGCAGACCAGGGCCCTGACGGGGCCTTGTCCCGGTGCCTGCACAGTGTTGCATGGTGAAGACAACCGGCCATTATACGGGCGTGCCCCCCGGCCCTTTCAGGAAAGAGCCAGGCAGGGAAAGGTCAGACCGCCCCCGGAACCGGTGCAACGATCGGCGCTGCACCTTCGGGGATCCGTCCGGGCCCTTCCCGGGTCCGACGGAACATGATCGCTGCCCTGACGCCCTCCGTGCAGACGGACCGACGGACGGCGCCGGAAGGCGGATGGAGCCGCGCCTCTTCGTTGCGCCTGTTACTTCCCGTTGCCTTCCCGCGAGGCCAGTCCGGCCAGCAGGCGGCCGTGAATGCCGCCAAAGCCGCCGTTGCTCATCACCAGCACCTGGTCGCCCGGACGGGCGGCCGCCAGGATGGCGGCCTCCAGGGCCGGCATGTCGCGGAAGACGGCCACGCGCTCGCCCAGCGGAGCCAGGGCGGCCTGGGCATCCCAGTCGATGCCGCCGGCATAGCAGAACACCAGGTCGGCGTCCTGGAGGCTGCCGGGCAGCTGGGCCTTCAGCGTGCCGGTACGCATGGTGTTGGAACGCGGCTCCAGCACGGCCAGCAGGCGCCCGCCAGGATGGCTGCCCGCCTGCATGCGGGCCCGCAGCCCGGCAATGGTGGTGGCAATGGCCGTGGGATGGTGCGCGAAGTCGTCGATGACGGTGACGCCACCGACGGTGCCACGCACTTCCAGCCGCCGCCGCACCCCCTGGAAGGCCGCCAGCGCCTCGATGGACTCGGTCGGCGTGATGCCGATGTGCTCGGCCGCCACGATGGCGGCAATGGCATTGGCCCGGTTGTGCTCGCCGGCCAGCGGCAGGCGCACGCGCCCCTGCTCGACATCGCCGCGCCAGAGCGTGAACACGGTGGCATCGGCCTCCTCGGTCACGTCGCTGGCGTGCCAGCCGCCAGCGCCCAGGGCCTCGGTCTGGCTCCAGCAGCCACGGGCCAGCACCCGCTGCAGCGCCTCGGAGTCCGACGGCCAGATGATCCGCCCCTGCCCGGGCACGGTGCGCACCAGATGATGGAACTGGGTCTCGATGGCCCCCAGATCCGGGAAGATGTCGGCGTGGTCGTACTCCAGGTTGTTGAGCACGGCGGTACGCGGCCGGTAATGCACGAACTTGGAACGCTTGTCGAAGAAGGCCGTGTCGTATTCATCGGCCTCGATGACGAAATAGGGCTTGCGCCCCAGACGCGCCGAGACCGGGAAGTTGCCCGGTACACCACCGATCAGGAAGCCCGGCTCGCGCCCGGCAGCCTGAAGGATCCAGGCCAGCAGCGACGCGGTGGTGGTCTTGCCGTGCGTGCCGGCCACGCCCATCACCCAGCGCCCGACCAGCACCTGCTCGGCCAGCCACTGCGGCCCCGAGACGTAGGGCAGCCCGGCATCCAGAATGGCTTCCATCAGCGGATTGCCCCGCCGCACCACGTTGCCCACCACCCAGACATCGGGCTTGAGCGACAGCTGGGACGGATCCCAGCCCTCGATCAGGTCGATGCCCAGCGCGCGCAGCTGATCGCTCATCGGCGGGTAGACGTTGGCGTCGCAGCCGGTGACCTTGAAGCCCGCCTCGCGGGCAATGGCGGCCACCCCACCCATGAAGGTGCCGCAAATACCAAGAATATGTATGTGCATCCGACGATTCTAGCGGCAGCCACCTCCCCGATGACACGACGACCGGCCTGGCGGTCGCTGCTGTGCCGCTGCGGCGACATGGGCCGGATCCGTGCCACCCGGACCACCGTGACGCCGCCCGGAAGGGCAAGCCGGCTGACCGGTCGCCATCCCGGTAAACTTGTTGCAGCCCGCGCACGTTGTGTGCAGCAGGAGCCCGGGCAACAACCACACCGCAACGGACTGCACGCCGTGCCCTGAAGGCATCCCGAAGCTTCAGACCTGCCCGCGGCAGCCTGCCCTGCCCTTTTTCATGCCGATGACCGATCCATCCACCGCGCCGCTGCCCAGCGACGCCCACTCCGACCTGCGCGCCGAGGTTGCCGACCAGGCGGCCCGACTGATTGCCGACGGCGGTCTGGACTATCAGAGCGCCAAGCAGAAGGCGTTGCGCCGTGCCTTTGCCGGCACCACGCCACCGGCCGGCCTAGTCCCCACCAACGAGGAGATCGACCGGGCGCTGCGCGAACATCTGGACCTTTTCGACCCGCAGCACGCTGCCCGGGTGCAGGAATATCGCCAGGCAGCCGTGGTGTGGCTGGAGCGCCTGGCCGAGCACCACCCTTATATAGTAGGTGCGGCCTGGAAGGGCGTGGTCACCACCCACGCCGTGCTGCACATCCAGTGCTTCACCGACGAGGCCAAGGAACTGGAATTCCTGCTGCTGGATGCCGGCGTCGATTACGACGTGGTGGAGGTCGCCCATTTCTCGGGCCGGGGCGAGGACGTCCCCGCCCTGGTCTTTCATGACGGCCACGGCCTGCCGGTGATGATCTCGGTCTACCGGCATGACGACCTGCGCGGCGCCCTCAAGCGCGCCCAGGGCGCCGAACGAGGCGATCTGGCCGCCCTGCGCCGGCTGATGGACGAGCCCGCGCCCGAACCCCTTCTTCCCACTTCTTCTGCCACAAGTCCTCTGCCATGATCCTGCATCGCTTCACCCCCCCCTCCCTGCGCCCCCTGCTGCCCGCCCTGCTGCTGGGTCTTTCCCTGTCCCTGACGAGCCCGGCCATGGCCAGCGCCCCGGACGGCGAGCAGCCGGCCCAGGCTGCCAGCACGGGTGCCACACCCCTGGATCAGCTGGCTCAGAAGAAGTTCCCGGCCCCCGACGGCTCGGCGCTGGACGTGGCCACGCTCAAGGGCAAGCCCGTGGTGATCAACTTCTGGGCCACCTGGTGCCCGCCCTGCATCCGCGAGATGCCCGATCTGGCGGCGCTGGCCCGCGAAATGGGTGATCAGGCGGCCTTCCTCGGCATTGCCGCCGACACCGACGGCAACGTGAAGAAGTTCACCGCGAAGAACCCCGGCATCGATTTCCCGCTGGTGCTGGCCGGCTACAACGCCCTGAATCTGTCGCGCCAGTGGGGCAACGAGCGCGGCGGCCTGCCATTTACCGTGGTTCTGGACGCAAAAGGCCAGATCCAGTGGCGTCACAGCGGCACGGTGGATGTCGAAGCGCTTCGTTCGATGCTAAAATCCGGCGAACTGCGTTGAGCATCCACGATCTTGAACGTATCTGGCTCCAAAAATGGCCTCCTGATCATTCACGGCCCCAATCTGAACCTGCTGGGCACTCGTGAACCCGAGGTCTACGGCCACACCACGCTGGCCGACATCAATGCCCGGCTGGCCCACCTGGCCCGCCGGCATGGGGCTGCCTTCGACCATTTCCAGAGCAACCACGAAGGCGCACTGGTCGACCGCATCCAGGCCGCCCGTACCGACGGAACCGCGTTCATCATCATCAACCCCGCTGCCTACACGCATACCAGCGTCGCCATGCGCGACGCCCTGGCTGCGGTGGCCATCCCCTTCGTCGAGGTGCACCTGTCCAACGTCCACCGACGCGAGAGCTTCCGCCACCATTCCTATTTTTCCGACCTGGCCGAGGCCACCGTGGTGGGCATGGGCGCCCATGGCTACGAGGCCGCGCTGCGCTTCGCACTGCACCGGCTGGGTCTGCTGGACGAACCCCCACCGGGAGACTTAGCTGCTCCCGGGGCCTCTGCCTGAAGGGGAGCCGTCATCCTGATATCTTCCCGCTGGGCGAGACGCGGCAGCCCTGCAGCCCTTCGCTTTCGCCGGCCAGGCGCCCTGCCAGGCGCCCGATTTCCCGATCCGCCGGTCCGAGTGCCCTTGGCATCCGGGCCGGATTCCTTCACAGCCAACCGGCCCGTGTGGGCCAACTCCATCATTCATCAGGGACAAGCAGCATGGATTTGCGCAAACTGAAAACCTTGATCGATCTCGTTGCCGAGTCCAGCATTTCCGAACTGGAAATCACCGAAGCCGAGGGTCGGGTCCGCATCGTCAAGGCACCGCCGCCGTCGGCCCAACCGGCGCCCGTCGCCCAGGTCGTACAGATTCCGGCCAGCCAGCCTGCGGCCGCTGCACAGGCCCCGGCTGCAGCCGCTCCGGCCCAGCAGGCCGCCGCTCCGGCTCCGTCGCGCGGCAAGACGGTCAAGTCGCCGATGGTGGGCACGCTGTACCGCGCCCCCAACCCCGAAGCGGATCCGTTCGTCACCGTCGGCAGCACCGTCAAGGTGGGCGACACGCTCTGCATCATCGAAGCCATGAAGCTGATGAACGAGATCGAGTCGGAATTTGCCGGCACGGTGGTCGAGATCCTGGTCGAGAACGGTCAGCCCATCGAATACGGCCAGCCGCTCTTCGTCATCGAGTAATCCGCCGCGGGTGCCCAGCATGTTCGAGAAGATCCTCATCGCCAACCGGGGCGAAATCGCCCTGCGCATCCAGCGTGCCTGCCGCGAAATGGGCATCCGCACGGTGGTCGTCCACTCCGAGGCCGACACCGAGGCCAAGTACGTCCGACTGGCTGACGAGTCGGTCTGCATCGGACCGCCGCCTTCGCGCAACAGCTACCTGCACATTCCGGCCATCATCAGCGCCGCCGAACTGACCGACGCCGGGGCCATCCACCCCGGCTACGGCTTCCTGTCGGAAAACGCCGACTTTGCCGAGCAGGTCGAGCGCAGCGGCTTCGTCTTCATCGGCCCCCGCCCCGCCTCCATCCGCCTGATGGGCGACAAGGTCTCGGCCAAGGACGCCATGAAGCAGGCCGGCGTGCCCGTGGTGCCCGGCTCGGACGGCGCCCTGCCCGATGACCCGAAGGAGATCGTCGAGATCGCCCGCAAGGTGGGCTACCCGGTCATCATCAAGGCAGCCGGCGGCGGCGGCGGACGCGGCATGCGCGTCGTGCACGACGAAGCCTCGCTGCTAGGCTCGGTGGCCACCACGCGCAGCGAAGCGCAGGCCGCCTTCAACAACGGCTCCGTCTACATGGAGCGCTACCTCGAGAACCCGCGCCACATCGAGATCCAGGTGCTGGCCGACGAGCACGGCAACGCCATCTACCTGGGCGAACGCGACTGCTCCATGCAGCGCCGTCACCAGAAGGTCATCGAGGAAGCACCGGCACCGGGCGTGTCGCGCGAACTCATCCACAAGATCGGCATGCGCTGCGTCGAGGCCTGCAAGTCCATCGGCTATCGTGGTGCGGGCACCTTCGAGTTCCTCTACGAGAACGGCGAGTTCTTCTTCATCGAGATGAACACCCGCCTGCAGGTCGAGCACCCCGTCACCGAGTGGATCACCGGCGTGGACCTGGTGCAGGAGCAGATCCGAATCGCCGCCGGCGAGAAGCTGCGCCTCACGCAGGACGACGTGACCATCAAGGGCCATGCCATCGAGTGCCGGATCAACGCCGAGGACCCGTACAAGTTCACCCCCTCGGCCGGTCGCATCACCAACTGGCACACGCCGGGCGGCCCGGGCGTGCGTGTCGACTCCCACGTCTACAACAACTACTTCGTGCCGCCGTTCTACGACTCAATGATCGGCAAGGTGATCTGCTATGGCGACACCCGCCACCAGGCCATCCAGCGCATGAAGATCGCACTCTCCGAGATGGTGGTCGAGGGCATCAACACCAACATTGCCCTGCACCGTGACCTGATGGAAGACAAGCGCTTCAACGAAGGCGGCACCTCCATCCACTATCTGGAAAAGCTGCTGGCCGAAACCAAGCGACCGTCCTGAACGTCCCGACGCACTGAGCATCCCATGAGCCAGTCCTGGATCGAAATCACCCTCGAAGTCGACAAGGCCGAGGCCGAAGACTGGGCGGACGCCCTGCTGGAAGCCGGGGCCCTGTCGGTCCAGGCCGAAGACGCCGACGCCGACTCGCCCGACGAGCAGCCCCTGTTCGGCGAGCCCGTTCCCCCGGGCCTGCCCGGCACCGGTGCGGGCTACCTGCCCCAGACCTTCGGCTGGAAGCGAACCCGGCTGGCCGTGCTGCTGGACGCCACGGATGAAGACGCCGACGCGTGTCAGACTCCGGCCCCGGCGAATCTGGCCGTGCTGCAGGAAGCCGCCGACAGCCTGGAAAAGCCCCTGCCCTCCATCGTGGGCACCCGCCGTGTGGACGACCAGGACTGGGTGCGCCTCACCCAGGCCCAGTTCGACCCGATTCCGGTGGGTCAGCGCCTGCTGATCCTGCCCAGCTGGCACGCTGCCGAAACCCAGGCGGGCGACCGCGAGGCGCTCATCATCGATCCGGGCCTGGCCTTCGGCACCGGCAGCCATCCCACCACGCGCCTGTGCCTGGAATGGCTGGACGAACATGACCCGCGCGGCCTGCGCGTCATCGACTACGGCTGCGGCTCGGGCATCCTGGCCATTGCCGCTGCCCGACTGGGCGCGGCCGAAGTCATCGGCATCGACATCGACCCCCAGGCCGTGCTCAGCACGGCCGAAAATGCCCGCATCAACCGCGTGGAAGTCACCGCCCTGGGCGGTGACGCGCCGCTGCCGCCACCGGCCGATCTCGTCATCGCCAACATCCTGTCCACTCCGCTCAAGCTGCTGGCCCCCATCCTGTCCAGTCTGGTGGCTCCGGGGGGACGACTGGTGCTGTCCGGCGTGCTGGAGCGGCAGATCGACGAAGTGGCCTCGTGCTACGACCCGGCCCTGAACGTGCAGGCCTGGCGCACCCGCGACGGCTGGGCCTGCCTGAGCGGACGGCGCTGATCCCGTGCGACGGAAAACCAGACACCCCGTCGCCCTGACACCGCGTCCATTTGCGCCGGTCCGCACAATATGCGATCTTCGCGCCCGGCAGGCAGCACACCCCGCCGGAGCGCCCCTATCTTCAGACCCGTTCCGCCCCACCGTGGCCGCCCTGCTGCCCCAGGTTGCCGGCACGCCCTTCCTGCGCCGGCGTCACCCTGCTTTTTCCTCACCATCTTCCAGACGGTAAGATAGCGACATGGCGCTCGCAACCACTTGTCCGCAATGCAAGACCAGCTTCAAGGTCGTCCCTGATCAGCTCAAGCTGCGGCGCGGCCTGGTCCGCTGCGGAGTCTGCCAGCACGTCTTCTCGGGCGTCGAGCACCTGCGCTATGTCGATCGGGACGAGGACACCAGCCAGCCCGACGCGCTGGCCGCGCCCACCATCACCGCGCAGCCGTCCGCGCCCGCGCCCACGGCCCCGGCCAACAGCACACCCCGGCCAAGCGCCGACGCGTCGCCTGCGCACACCGCCCCCGTGGCTGACGACGACCCGGACACGGACACGCTCACGTCCGTCGATACCGGGACAGATACCGGCGCAGCCGACAGCCCGTCTGCCGAAGTCCCTGCGTCCGACGACCAGGACGCCCCGGACGACACCAGCACCCGGCGCCCCTCCAACGACAGGGGCCGGCGTCGGGGCCGCAATCGCAACCGTGACAATCGCGCGGGACGAAATGGCAGCGAAGCCCCGCGTGCCGCGCCGGCGCCCCGCCCCGCCGTCACCCAGGAAGAAGACGACCTGAAGACGGTCTTCTTCCTCTCCGACAGCGAAGAGCCGCTGCCCGGCCAGACTGCCGACGACAACATCCAGCTGCCCGCCTCGCTGCGTTCGGGCAACACGGCGCCCCAGCCAAACGCCATCGACCCCGATACCCAGGCGGCCGGCGCCCTCATCGACGAAGCCAACCGCATCTGGCGTCAGCACAAGCCTCGGCACGCCGATGGCGATGACGACAAGGGAAGCAGCCGCCACGGCGCCGACTACAGCGGTGCATCCGACAGCCGCACCGGCAGCCGTACCGGCCACAGTCGTCGCAGCCGCCGCCATGGTGCGGACAGCAGTGCCCACAGCGGCCAACGCACCCTCGTCGGCTGGCTCACGCCTGCCCGGCGGCGGTACCTGGCCATTGGCCTCTCGGTCCTGGCTGCCGTGCAGCTGGTGTCCGTCTATCGCACCGAGATCGCCTACCACCTGCCCTTCCTGCGGCCCGTGGCCAGTACGGCCAGCCTGCTCACCGGGCAGGACATCAAGCCCCCCATGAGCCTGGGCGCCCTGTCCATCGAGTCCTTCGAGCTGCGCAACACCCGCCAGCCCGGCAAGACCCGCATGACGGCCATCCTGCGCAACCGCAGCAAGCTGCCCACCCGCTGGCCGGCTATGGAACTCACCCTCACCGGCCCCTCCAACGCCGTGGTGGTACGCAAGGTGCTGCTGCCCAGCCAATACCTGGAAAACCCCCGGGCCCAGGCCGCTGGCATGCCGCCCAATAGCGAACAGCCCATCGACCTGCTGCTGGAAACCTCCGACCTGAACCTGGCCGGCTATTCCGTGGCGCTCTTCTATCCCTGATCCCTCGCGCCCTGCCGGCCACGCCTTTGCTTTCCGCGGGCTTGGCCGGCTCGGCTCTCCTCCTGATTTCCTGCCGGCACGCCGGCCCATTCCCACAGGCACACCATGTCCCGATACGTTCTGATCAGCGGCTCCGTCGCCTTCGACACCATCATGGTCTTTGACGGCTACTTCAAGGACCACATCCTTCCCGAGCGCGTCCACCAGATCAACGTCTCGATGCTGACCCCCCAGCTCAAGCGTGAATCGGGCGGCTGCGCAGCCAACATCGCCTACAACCTGACCCTGCTGGGCGGCCATCCGGCCATCGTGGCTGCCGTGGGCGCCGACGGCGCCGGATACGTCGAACAGCTGAAGAAGCGCGGCATCGACACCCGCCAGCTGCTGGTGCTGCCCGAGTACTTCACGCCGCAGGCCTTCATCACCACCGACATGGCGGCCAACCAGATTGCCGCCTTCCACCCGGGGGCCATGAACGAGGCCCATCGCGCCCGCATCGATGCCTTCCCGGCATCCGAAGTCAGCTGGGGCATCGTCTCGCCTGATGGCAAGCAGGCCATGGTCGAACACGCCCAGCAGTTTGCTGATGCGAAGATCCCCTTCATCTTCGACCCGGGCCAGGGCATGCCCCTGTTCAACGGCGACGAGCTGAAAGCCATCGTCAAACAGGCCACCGCGCTCACGCTGAACGACTACGAGTTCGGCATGCTGTGCAACAAGACCGGCTGGACTGAAGCAGAAGCCGCCGAGGCCGCCGGCACGATGATCGTCACCCTGGGCGGCGACGGCTCGCGCCTCTATCAGGCGGGCCAGATCGAGACCATCAAGCCCACCCCCATCAGCCAGGCGGTGGACCCCACCGGCTGCGGCGACGCCTATCGTGCCGGGCTGCTGTATGGCCTTTCGCAGGGCTGGGACTGGGGCAAGTCCGCACGCATGGGCAGCATCATGGGCGCCATCAAGATCGAGGCAGCCGGCCCGCAGAACCACCGCCCCTCGCGCGACGACATCGCCGATCGCTTTGCCGCCGCCTACGGCAGCCGGCCCTGGTAATCAGAAACGAAACGGGCCGGCAACCTTCGCCGGCCCCGTGACAACCCCGTGGTGACTCAGCGGCCACCCAGAAGCGCCAGAACCACGGTGGGATCAACCAGCACCAGCACCACCTGGATCACCAGGAGCGCCACTAGCGGCGTCAGATCGAACTGCCCTACCATCGGCAGCACCCGCCGGAAGGGTTTCAGCAGCGGCGCAGTGAGTGCTGCCAGCGGCCAGGCCAACGGTGCCTGCGGATTGATCAGCGACAGCACCGCCGAGGCAATGATCAGCAGCATGGCCAGGTACAGCGCCCAGCGGACCGCCCACAGCACGCCCAGCAGCACCACATAGACCGGGTTTGCCATGCCAGGCACACCCAACAGCACGGCAAACGCCAGCGACGTGACCAGCCCCAGCACCAGGGCTGCCACGATGCTGGGCCAGTCCAGCCGCCCGGAAGGCTTCAGCACCATGCTCAGCGGGCGCACCAGCCACTGCGTGAGCGCATGGGCAAAGCCCACCAGCGGATTGCCAAACGGCGACACGCCCTGCCAGCGCGCATAGGCCCGCAACAGACAGGCACTGGCCAGCAGCGAGGCCAGCGTCTGTATCAGCATCCAGAGAATCGACTGCATTCCGGTCCTCCAAGCACAATCGAAAAATGATCTGCCGCTCCGGTGCTGCGCAGGAAAGCGCCGCATGCGGCCAACATGAAACATGCCGGGCTGCGCGTGAAAGGCTGCAGCCCCGGGGCAAGCCCTCTCACCGCAACACGTGCGGAAAGATCAACGCCCGACAGAATACCATCCCCCAAAACGCCGACAGCCGCCCGGGTGACCCGAAGCGGCTGCCGTAACGCTTTCAAGCGTCCTGGATCAGAAAGCGCCTGTCATCAGGGGCGACGCCCCACCGGGAACGGCCAGGCAGCCTGGGCTGCCGGCGCATCAGCCTTCGGCTTGCGACCGCGACGAGCAGGTGCTGCTGCCACCGGTGCGGCGGCTTCCGCCTTCGGCTTGCGACCACGACGGGCGGGCGCTGCTGCCACCGGTGCAACGGCTCCCGCCTTCGCCTTGCGACCGCGACGGGCGGGCGCGGCAACCACCGGTGCAGCGGCTTCCGCCTTCGGCTTGCGACCACGGCGGGCCGGCGCGGCTACCACCGGCGCGACTTCTTCCACCTTCGCCTTGCGACCGCGACGGGCGGGCGCGGCAACCACCGGTGCAGCGGCTTCCGCCTTCGGCTTGCGACCACGACGGGCCGGCGCGGCAACCACCGGCGCGGCTTCTTCCACCTTCGCCTTGCGACCGCGACGGGCCGGCGCGGCAACCACCGGTGCAGCGGCTTCCGCCTTCGGCTTGCGACCACGACGGGCCGGCGCGGCAACCACCGGCGCGGCTTCTTCCACCTTCGCCTTGCGACCGCGACGGGCCGGCGCGGCAACCACCGGTGCAGCGGCTTCCGCCTTCGGCTTGCGACCACGACGGGCCGGCGCGGCAACCACCGGCGCGGCTTCTTCCACCTTCGCCTTGCGACCGCGACGGGCCGGCGCGGCAACCACCGGTGCAGCGGCTTCCGCCTTCGGCTTGCGACCACGACGGGCCGGCGCGGCAACCACCGGCGCGGCTTCTTCCACCTTGGCCTTGCGACCGCGACGGGCGGGCGTTGCCACCACCGGTGCCACCTCTTCCACCTTCGCCTTGCGACCACGACGGGCCGGTGCAGCAACCACGGCTTCGACTTCTTCAGTCTTTGCCTTGCGACCGCGACGTGCGGGCGTTGTCGTCAGCACGGCAGCTTCAGCTTCCACCTTGGACTTGCGGCCACGACGGACCGGCGCAGCAACGACCGCTTCCACCTCGGCCTTTGGCTTGCGGCCACGACGTGCGGGCGTGGTCGTCAGTACCGCAGCTTCCACTTCCGCCTTCGTCTTGCGACCACGACGAACCACGGGTTCCGCCACCGTCTCAGCAGCCTTGCGACGTCCGCGAGTTGCCGTCGTTGTTGCCGCAACAGCCGCAGGGGCCGATGCACGCGTCGCGGTGGCACGACGGGTTGTGGTTGCAGCAGCAGCCTTCGTGCTGCGCGTGGCCGTTGCGGCACGGCCGACGGTCTTCTTGGCTACCGCCGTCTTCTTGGTGGTTGTTGCCATCAGTCACTCCTAAGCAGGGAAATTCGATTGGCGATCAATGTCTGCACCGATTGCACGCCATGCACCACCAACCGAGGGCAATTTCTGACGGCCCGATCATAACGTGAGCAATATGCGTGTTGCAATCGCACCAAGAAGAATACCGAAGGTTTTTTCGCGTTTTTCAGGGGGCAGCAGATAAACGGTTTCTGCGCACCCCCTGTATTGCAGCAGCACTGCACAGCGACAATCGATATCCGCTCGACAGACAACGGACTTCTTCCCCCTGAAAGCACCGCACGAACTTGAAGCCCCCGGGACTGGCACGCTGGAAAACAGCGCGCAAAGAACAGGGTGCAAATGGCAGTGACGGCGCGTCATGAACATTTCACACCGCCTGCATTTCAAGCATCACCCATGTTTTGTGCACGGGTTTCGCCGCGAATCATGCGTGCAGCCGCCATGGCATCCAGGTCTTCACCCGGCGTGATGGAAGAACGGGAAACAACCGTTCGACACCACCCACCCCATGCCACCATCACTCACACATCAGCGCATCAGCTGCCTTCCGGAAAAGGACGCACCACACCATGTGCATCCAGCAGCGACTTCAAGCGGGGCCACTGGAACCAGGGACCGGGATCTTCCTTGCGTCCCGGTGCCACATCACTGTGCCCGGCAATGTAGCGAATGGGATAGGCCCGGAACAGTGCAGCCAGCAGCTTCTCCAGACGACGGTACTGGCTTTCGGTGAACGGACGCTGGCTACTGCCTTCCAATTCGATGCCGATGGAAAAATCGTTGCAGCGTTCCCGATCCAGTAGGCGCGACACACCAGCATGCCAGGCCCGCAGATCCGGATGGACGAACTGCACCAGCTCGCCATGCCGGCGCAGGAAGAAATGCGACGACACCCGCACACCAGCCAACCCTGCAAAGTACGGATGCGCCGCGACATCCAGACGATTGGTGAACAGGGCCTCCACCGCGTCACCCGTGAAATGCTCGGGCGGCAGGCTGATGTAATGGAGGATGACCGTATCGATGACGATGCCCTCGGGCCTCGCATCATGGTTGGGGCTGTCGACCACCTTCATGTTCGACAGCCAAGGCGTTCCAGCGTTCATCAGATTCCCAGCCGCTGCAGCCGATAACGCAATGCGCGGAACGTGATGCCCAGCAACCGTGCCGCCGCCGTACGATTCTGGCCAGTACGCTCCAGCGCCAGCAGGATGGCATCGCGCTCCACCTGGTCCAGATAATCGGGCAGCGAGGTGGGCACCCCATCAATCAGTTTCCAGCCGCGCGGTTCGCTGGCGGCTGGCATCGACGACGTGCCCTGCCCTTCGTCGGCAGCAGCATCGGACACCGATGCCCCCTGCCCTGCGCTCCAGGGTGCTGCGGCCGATGCCCCCTGACCCGGATGCATCCCTCCCGGAGCAGCCAGCCCCTGATGCAGGGAATCATCCAGCTCACGTTCCTTCTCGTCGGTCACGATGGGACGCAGCCCCAGGTCCTCGACGTTGATCACGCGACCATCAGAGAACGCCAGCGCCCGCTCCAGGATGTTCTCCAACTCGCGCACGTTGCCCGGAAACGGATAGCTCTGCAGGTAGCGCAGCGCCATGCTGGAAAGCTGCGGAACGCCCTCCAGACCGCTGCGCTGTGCCAGCCGCTGCAGGATGGCATCGGCCAGCACGCCCACGTCCTCCTGCCGCTCGCGCAGCGCCGGCATGCGCAGCTCGATCACGTTCAGCCGATAGAAAAGGTCCTGCCGGAACCGTCCCTGTGTCACGCACTGCGCTAGGTTCTGGTGGGTGGCACTGACAATGCGCACATCCACGGCCTCTTCCGTCACCGCCCCCACCTTGCGGATGCGCTTTTCCTGGATGGCACGCAGCAGTTTCACCTGCATGGCCAGCGGCAGATCGGCCACCTCATCCAGGAACAGCGTGCCGCCATTGGCCGCCATGAAGAAGCCGATCCGATCGGAGTCGGCCCCCGTGAACGCCCCCTTGCGGTAGCCGAAGAACTCCGACTCCATCAGGTTCTCGGGAATGGCGCCGCAGTTCACGGCGATGAAAGGCCCTTCGGCGCGGCCGCTCAACTGGTGGATCAGCCGTGCGGCCAGCTCCTTGCCGGAACCGGACTCACCCGTGACGTGCACGGGCGCCATGCTGCGCGCCATGCGCGCGATGGAAGCGCGCACCGCATCGATGGCAGGCGACGTGCCCAGCAGGCGGGTGGACTTGCCCCCGGGCTGCGCCGTCGGTGGCGTGACCGGATTCTTCGTGGCAGGAGTATCCGAGAGCTTCAGGGCCGAACGCACCAGCGCCCGCAGCGCATCCAGCCCCACCGGCTTGTTCAGATAATCGAAGGCCCCTGCCTTCAGCGCCGCCACGGCGTTCTCCGCACTGGCGTAGGCCGTGATGACCGCCACCGGCGTGTCGCGCCACTGGCTGTTGATGAGCCGCACCAGATCCAGGCCGTTGCCGTCGGGCAGACGCATGTCGGTCAAGCACAGCGAATAGCGGTAGCGCTCCAGCATCGCACGTGCCGTGGACAGGTCCTCGGCCACGTCCACGTCCAGCCCCATGCCCACCAGCGTCAGCTCCAGCAGCTCGCGCAGGCTTTCCTCGTCGTCCACCACCAGCACCCGGGGCGTCCGGCCGGGGGGCAAGCGGTTATCGTCGTCGGCGGTGACTTTCATTCATCGCTCTCCATTCTCGAAGGTGCCGCGACAGGGCCTGCTTCCGCAACCTGTCGCTGCTGGGGCGTGATCACGAAACCCGCCCCGTAGCGCTGCCGGATGTCCTCACCCAGCAGCGCAGAGGATTCATAACGGATGGTGGCGCCATTGGCCGTGCACAGCTCCTGCGTCAGGTGCAGACCCAGCCCCGTTCCCCGCGTCTCGGTCGTGAAGAACGGTTCGAACAGATGCTCGCGCCGATCTTCGGGAATGCCCGGGCCATCATCCAGAACCCACAGCTGCAGCACGCCCGCCGCACTCTGCGTCCAGAGCAGCAGCACCGCGCCCTCACGGTCCGAGGCATGGCGCAGCCCGTTGGACAGCAGGTTGACGAGGATCTGGCGCAGGTGATTGGGGTCGAAGGTGATGGGCGCATGACCGTCATGGCGCAGCGCGATGCGCTCACCGCCATCGCGCCCTGCCACCACGGCACCACCGGCCTTCACGTTGGCAAGGAACTCCGGCATGAACTGCGCCATGAAATGCCGCAAGTCCAGCACTTCGCTCAGCGCCCCGCGCCGTGCCATCGACAGCACATCCTCGACGATGCGGTCGATGCGCATCGTGTTCTTCTCGATGATGTCGGCCAGGCGCTTCTGGGATGTCGTGCCCGCCTGCTCGCCCAGCAGCGCACCGGCATGGCGGATGGCCGAAAGGGGATTGCGGATCTCGTGGGCGATGGAGGCCGACAGACGGCCCATCGACGCCAGCTTGAGCTGCTGGGCCTGATCCTCGATACGCTTCAGGTCCTCCAGCAGCACCACACGGTCTAGCAGTGCGCGCCCGCCCTGCCCGTTGTCGCCCCCCGGATAGTACGAAGTCTCATCAAGCTCGTCGGGCGGAATGTTGCCGCCAGTCAGCACCCGGACCCGCAGCCGCACGGTGCCTTCACGGCGACGGATCTGCAGGTCCGCCACGCGTTCGGGCGTCTCCAGGACCTGGCGCAGCGCCTTCAGTGTCTTGGGATCGGCCTCGGTGAAGGGAACGCCCATGGGCAGGTTCAGCAGACGCCGCGCCTTCGGATTCATGTCGCGTGGCACGCCCCGCGGATCGAAGACGACCACGCCCTGATCCAGCTCGGCCACCACCAGCGCATGGATGGCACGCTGGTTGCGGAGATCTTCGCCGCGCCGGATGGCCAGTCGCTCCTGCATGGCCAGACGCCGTGCCAGGCGGCTGATCACCAGCGCCGTGAAGAACAGCGTGGCACTGATGAAGGCGGCGATCATCAGCTCGTTGCCGATGGCCGTGGTGCCCATGTCGCCACGCTGCAAAAAGCGCAGCATGGTCTCGCCCAGCAGCATCATCGAGGCCGCTGCCGCCACCGCCAATGCGGGCAAGGTGGCCGACAGGATGGCCACGCCCGCCACCGGGGTGATCATCAGCGCCCCCAGGCCACTGCGACCGTTGCTGGCGTAGACGATCAGCCCCAGCACCAGCACGTCCACGGTGATCTGCGCAAACAGCTGAAGCGAGAAGCCCCGACGGATGCGACGCACCGCGATGGAACTCAGCACCGCAAAGCCCATGTAGAAGGCGGTCAGGCCGATGAAGAGCGTCCGCTGGAACGGGTGCGCTGCCGGGGTGTCAGGCCCCAGCACCGGAATGTAGATGAGCAGCAGCAGCGCAATGATGAGGCGCCCGTCGGCCAGGTAGCGCAGCGAGGTCCAGAAGGTGCCGGCCTGCTGCAGGGGCAGCTCATCCGGGTCCGGCGACAGCCGATTCGTCGATGCGTTCATGCCGCAACCCGCCGCGTGCGGCGCTGCGCATGCGTCATTTCAGGCGTTGCCCGCTCTGGGCCGCCTTGCCCTGCGCCTGGTGCGCTTCACAGCAATAGACACGGCCATGGGCAAAGATGGCCTCGGAAGCCGGCAGGTGCAGGTCGCAGACCGAGCAGGCCACCATCATGTCCGCATCGGCCGGACGCGCGGAGGCAGTGTCCGCGGCCGACTGGCCGGCAGCCGCCTGGGCATCGCGTCGGGCACGGGCTGCCGCCAGGGCGCCATAGCGCCGCACAAGCATGATCGCGCCGGCAATCACCAGCATCCAGAAGATGATTTTCACGTTGATTCCTTCCTGGCGATCAGATCCGGTTGAGGATCACTTCCAGCACGAAACGGCTGCCCACGTAGGACAGCAGCAGCAGGATGAAGCCGCCCAGCGTGAGCCGGATGGCCAGGCGTCCACGCCACCCCCACAGCCGGCGTCCCAGCAGCAGCAGCCCGAAGAAGATGGTGGCCACCAGCGAGAACACCGTCTTGTGATTCAGCGTGAGCGGACGCCCGAAGATCTCCTCACTGAACAGGCCGCCACTGACTGTCGTGAGCAGCAGCAGCACGAATGCTACGCTGATGACATTGAAGAGGATGCGCTCGAGCACCATGAGCGGCGGCAAGGCCTGATGGCCGCGCGCCAGCAGTGTTGTGATGAGACCAGCGCGGTCCTGTCGGCGCGGATGCAGCCGGTGCTCGGCCGCCGCCATGAGCAGCGCCTGCAGCGCGGCCAGAAAGACCACGCCATAGGCCAGCGTGCCCACCACCAGGTGCGGCACGAAGAACGGCGTCTGCCGATCCAGCGGGAACGCGGCGCCGGGGAAGAAGACGGGCAGCACCACCACGACCATGGCCAGCGGCGCCAGCAGCACGGGCAGGCGCCCCACACTCATGTGGCGGCTTTCCAGCCAGATGAGCAGCAGCGCGATCCAGACCGTGGCCGACAGCAGATAGGCGAAGCCGAAATGAAAGACCTCGTCGACGCGCCACCAGGGTGAGATGAGCACCAGCGCATGGGCCAGCAACCCGGCCCCCAGCACGACATCAAGGCCACGCCAGCCGACGGCGGCACCGGCCGCTCCACGAGGTGCCGGCGCAGCCGCAGGCCGAGCCGCCGGCGCACCTGCGCCAGCTGCATGAGAAGGAAGATCGGCGTTTGCGGCGCGCGCCTGGCCCTGCGCATCATGGCGCAGGCCACGCAGCAGCACCAGACCATACAGTCCGACCGCCAGGAGGATGAGAGTCAGTACAATGCCCACTGTCGCAGTTTACCCTGCCCGGGCACCGGTCGCGCAACATCGCACCGCCCCTGGCACGCTCCCCGCCATGTTTTCCACCGCCTTCGGGCCCAGTCTCTCATGTTCGACAGCCTTTCCCAACGCCTTGCGCGCATTGTGAAGACCATGCGCGGTGAGGCTCGCCTGACCGAAGCCAATACCCAGGAAATGTTGCGGGAAATCCGCATCGCCCTGCTGGAGGCCGATGTGGCCCTGCCGGTAGTGCGCGACTTCATCGCCCAGGTGAAGGAAAAGGCGCTGGGCCAGGAGGTGCTGCAGTCACTCACCCCCGGCCAGGCGCTGGTGGGCATCGTCCACAACGCCATGGTGGACCTGATTGGCGGCGAGACCGCCGAGCTGGATCTGGCCTCCCAGCCGCCCGCCATCATCCTGATGGCTGGCCTGCAAGGCGCCGGCAAGACCACCACGGTGGGCAAGATCTCCAAGTGGCTGCGCGAGAACCGCAAGAAGAAGGTGCTGACGGTGTCCTGCGACGTGTACCGCCCCGCCGCCATCGACCAGCTCAAGACCGTGGCCCAGCAGGCCGGCGTGGACTTCTTCCCGTCGCAGCCCGACCAGAAGCCGGCCGACATCGCGCGCGCCGCAGTGGACTGGGCCAGGAACCACTATCACGACGTGCTGATCGTCGACACGGCCGGCCGGCTGGGCATCGACCAGGCGATGATGGACGAGATCCGCCTGCTGCACGACACCCTGCACCCCATCGAGACGCTGTTCGTGGTGGACGCCATGCAGGGTCAGGATGCGGTCAACACGGCCAAGGCCTTCAATGACACGCTGCCGCTCACGGGCGTGGTGCTCACCAAGCTCGACGGCGACTCGCGCGGTGGTGCGGCCCTGTCGGTCAAGGCCATCACCGGCAAGCCCATCAAGTTCGTGGGCGTGGGCGAGAAGCTCACCGGCCTGGACGTCTTCCACCCCGACCGGATGGCCAACCGCATCCTGGGCATGGGCGACATCGTGGCGCTGGTGGAACAGGCCCACGCCAACGTGGACCATGCCGCAGCGCAGGAACTGGCCGAAAAGCTCAAGAAAGGCTCGCGCTTCGACCTGAACGACTTCCTGGCCCAGCTGAGCCAGATGAAGAAGCTGGGCGGGCTCAGCTCGCTGATGGAGAAGATGCCGGCCGAGATCCAGGGCAAGGCCAGCGCCGAGGACATGGACAAGGCCGAGCGCGACATGCGCCGCATGCAGGGCATCATCCACGCCATGACGCCGGCCGAGCGCGAGAAGCCCGAGCTGATCAAGGCCACCCGCAAGCGGCGCATCGCCGCCGGTGCCGGCGTGCACGTGCATGACGTGAACCGGCTGCTGAACCAGTTCTCGCAGATGCAGTCCGTCATGAAGAAGATGCAGAAAGGCGGCCTGGCCAAGATGATGCGTGCCATGAAGGGCATGATGGGCGGTGGTGGCCTGCCCGGCATGGGCGGCGGCCCCGGCCCGATGGGCTGATGAGGGATCCGGAAGGGTGGAACTGGCGGGAGAGCTCATTCGGCAGGGGCTCATTCGCACCCAGAGGCATCCGGGGCGATCGCCTTTCCTGACAATTCAACCGATTCGCGGCTATTCGCAACCGTTCCGCGCCGATTGGTTACATATCGCATTAGATTGGTCACAGAATTGCGGTCTAATGGCTTGCAGAAGTGACCGCCTGTCCCTATTGGGACAGAAGGCTTGGGGGTTTCACAACGCCCCCTGAGCCTGCCTGCCGGGAAGTTCCTCCCTTCCCGACACGCCGGCGCTTCAGGAAGACCCAAACCTCTCATCCTGCGAGCCGGCATCCCCGGCCCGAGCCTTTCCATTCGGGTGACCGACCGTGCGTCTTGCCTATCTGATCATTGCCCACCAGCAGCCCGAGCAGCTGGCCCAGATGCTCTACTGCATCCAGCACCCCGACAACGTCTACCTGGTCATGCCCGACAGCAAGGGGCTGACCGGCAGCGAGCCGGCCCTGCAGGCCGTGGTGCGTCGGCACCCCAATGTCTTCATTGCCCCGGCGCGCGACATGCGCTGGGCGTCCTGGAGCCTGATGCAGGCCCGGCTGGACGGCATCCGTGAACTGCTGGCACGCCCCGAGCCCTGGGAAGTGCTGATCAACCTCAGCGGCCAGGACTTTCCGCTGAAGTCGCAGGAAGAGATCCGAGCCTTCTTTGCAGCCAACGAAGGCCGCAACTTCCTCGACATCGTGGAGCCCGAGAAGGTCTGGAACGACCCTTATGCCCGCATCCAGCGCATCCGGCTGGAGCCCCCGTTCATGAAAAGCGGCTGGAACGTGCCCAAACTGCGCATTGACCGCTGGTCGCGCCATCTGGGCCAGGCCCGCTACGTGGGTGGCCGCCCCTACATGGCGCTTACCCGCAGCTTCTGTCAGCACCTCATCGAATCCAGCCACCTGCCCCGCTGGGTGAAGACCCTGCGGCATGGCTACCGCCCCGTCGAGGTGCTGCCGCACAGCTTCATCATGAACTCTCCCCATGCCGACACGGTGGAAAACCGCCTGCTGCATGAAGAGGACTGGAGCGCCGGAGGATCACACCCCAAGGTGTTCACGCTGGCCGACCGGGAGCGCCTGGAGCGCTCGGACAAGCTCTTTGCCCGCAAGTTCGACAGCCGACAGGACAACGAGATCCTGCGGGTGCTGGAAAAGAGGGTGCTGGGCGCAGAGGCAGGCTGACCCACAGAAGGTTGACCGAAACAGGCTGACGGCTGCCGGGCGCTCCGGCATCTGACCTGCCCGCGGACAGCCCTCGGACAGCCCTCGGCCAACTCTCAGCCAGGTTGCCACAACACAAAAGCCGAAGCGACCCCTGGCAGGGGCCCATGGCCCATGCAGAAGGTCGCCTCTGGCAGTCTCCTCCCCCCTTCGGGGATCGTCACGCCGATACGCAGATCCTGCGTGTCGGCGTGCTGCTTTTTGATAGGCCACGCCGCAAGGGCGGATACGACACGCGGCGTGGTCGGGTAACACGAATCAGATAGCACGGCTCAGATGAATCGAATCCATGAATCTGCTGCCTTGGCGGGCAGCCGGCCCGTGGGATGAGGCATTTGTGCCTCTTGAGCGCATAAATTGACTATCTTTAACATAAAAGATACGGAGCGGCGCAAAAACCTCTTGCAATGATCGAAGCCAGAGCATAGAATTCATTCGTCTCCTCCACCTCCTCCTTTGGTGGATTAGCCCGCACGCTTATCCGTGCGGGCTTTTTTCTTTCCGCGGTCGCTTTTCTTGTCCGGCTCAGTTGGTGCAGTACTTGCCGGGTCTCCTCTCACTGCCGCCGGGTGTCTCCATGTCCGGCTGGTCTAGACCGCATGGCTGCATTGTCTTGCTTTGCACGCAGGCATTCCATTGGGGGCAACCCTAAGCATCTGCCCGCCATGACGCTTTCCCTCTTTGAAGACGCGGCCGATCCGCAAATCAACCTGCTGCCTTGCGACGGCGTCGTCAACGACCATGGCACGGTGTTTGCCGCCGAGGCCGACGCCATGCTGGCCTGGCTGCTAGCCGAGGTACCCTGGCAGCACGACGAGATCCAGCTCTACGGAAAGCGCATCGTCACAGCCCGCCGCGTGGCCTGGTATGGCGACGAAGCCTTCGACTACCGCTATTCAGGCGTCAACCATCGGGCACGCCTCTGGGCCCCTCCCCTGCAGACGTTGCGCGACCAGGTGAGTGCCCGGGTGGGGGTCTCCTTCAATTCCTGCCTGCTGAACCGTTACGACGACGGCACCCAGGGCATGGCCTGGCACAGCGACGATGAGGCAGAGCTGGGACCGGAGACGGTGATTGCCTCGGTCAGCTTCGGGGCCACCCGCAAGTTTGCCTTCCGCCACCGCCAGACCCGCCAGAAGGTCGAGATGCTGCTGCACCACGGCCAGCTGATCGTGATGCGCGGCCAGACGCAGGCCCACTGGCAGCATGCGCTGATGAAAAGCACGCGCGTCACCCAGCCGCGCGTGAACCTGACGTTCCGGACGATCCGGACTTGATGTGGGGCAGAACCCCCTGGGCGACGCACAGCGTATCCTCCCGGCAAATGACCGAGCCGCCCGTGCGATTCAGGGCCTCGGGTTTTGGTACCCTGTCGGCTGTCTTCATCGCGGTGCCATTCACAGTGACGGCATGGATGAAGGCATCACCGTCGGTTCCGGCTTCGGCACGGGGCCGGCACCATACGTGTTCAGGGAAGATATTCATGCAAAAGAACCAGAAACCCACCCTCTCCTCGGTGCGCACTCCGGCGCTGGGCCTGCTGGCCGCGCTGGCGCTGGCATTCGGCGCACCGTCGCTGCACGCCGCCGACAAGTCCGAACTGCTGTCGGGCGCCCGCGAGAAAGTGACGGAAGTGAAAGATTCGCTGTCCGGCAAGATGAGCGACGCTGCCGACAGCAAGACATCCGCCCTGAAGGAGAAGAAGGATGCGCTGAAGAAGGACAGCAGCAAGCTTCAGGACAAGGCCGCCAGCCAGAAGGACAAGGCGAAGGAAGCCACCAGCAAGGCCAGCGCCACGAAGGAGGCTGCCAAGGACAGCGCCGCAGGGTCTGTCGGCAAGCTGGACCTGAACAGCGCAACCGAAGCGGAACTTGCGCAACTGCCCGGCATCGGCGAGGCACGCGCCAAGGCCATCGTGAAGGGACGCCCCTACACCGGCAAGGATGAGCTGAAGCGCAAGAAGATCGTGCCGGCCAGCGTGTACGAGAAGATCAAGGATCGCGTGATCGCACACAAGCGCTGATCACCTCTGCCGTCGGCGCCCATCGAATTCTTCCGGTTGGGCGCCGATGTATCCCAGATGCGTGAAACGGAAGCCATCGACATACCTCAATCCATAGCCGAGGGCACGATTGAGGCCGATGTGGCAGATCCAGACCATGGTGGGGAGCATCAGTCCACGTCCCCAACTGTCCTTGAAGATCATGCCGACGGCGCAGGCCAGCAAGGGCAGCGTCAATGAATGCGCCAGGTTGTAGCAGAACGCCCCCACTCTCCTGCCGAAGAGATAGCCCAGCACCGACAGGTCCGGTACGAAGAACAGCACCAACAACAGCATCAGATCGCCAGTCAGCCAAGCATAGGCCTGCCCTGCGCAGATGCACAACAGAAGTCCCTCAAGCTGCATGAGCCAGCGAACCCCGCCAGTGACGCTTCCCGCTCTCCTGGAAGCATCCGGGCAAGCTGCCGGCAGGCGCGCATCTCCGGGTGCCGACATGGGACCACACGGGGCCGTAGCCTCACGTGCCGCTACGCTGTCCGACCTCATGCCATCATCCTGTGCTTCAGGACCGCGCATGTCAGCCGCAGGGTCATGGATGGCTACGCCACGCTGTTCGGACGAGGGATCCTGCATGATGACTCTCCTGGATGGTTTGTCCATTCACGGACAGGATACGATACGGACAGCCCCGGTCAGGCTTTCGAAGCCCTTCCCCCAACGTTACCGATACCGAAGAGATGTCGCCATTGAAACTCGTGCCGGCCCGGCGCCGGGCACAGGATGCCCAAGGCAATGAAGGGGAGCGCCCCCGCGCAGGGCGTCCGCAGAACCGGAGGAACGCCCCCCAGGCCCAAGCTCAGCCCCGGACGCAAGCCCGGTTGCAGCCGCGTGAGAAGGCCCAAGAGAAGGCCCAGCGGCATGCGCCGGCTGCATCTTCAGGCGAGATCCCGCCCGAGGGCGAACGGCTGAACAAGCATCTGGCGCGCACGGGGGTGTGCTCGCGGCGCGAGGCGGATGACTGGATTTCCCAAGGCTGGGTGCGGATCAACGGCCGGCCGGTGGAGATGGGGCAGAAGGTGATGCCGGGCGATGTGGTGGAGGTGCGGCAGGCAGCTCGTGCCCGGCAGCAGGACAAGGTGACGATCCTGCTGAACAAGCCGGTGGGTTATGTGAGCGGTCAGGCCGAGGACGGCTACCGTCCGGCGGTGACGCTGATCGATGCGCAGAGCCGCTGGACCGGCGACACGAACCCGCGCCGTTTCGAGCGCAACCAGCTGCGCGGGCTGGCGGTGGCGGGCCGGCTGGATATCGATTCGGTGGGGCTTCTGGTGCTGACGCAGGACGGGCGCGTGGCCCGGCAGCTGATCGGTGAGGATTCGACCACCACCAAGGAATATCTGGTGCGGGTGCGCTATGGCGCGGTGGAGCGCAATGTGCAGGCGGCCTTTCCGCCGGAGCGGCTGAAGCTGCTGCGTCACGGGCTCTCGCTGGACGGCCACAAGCTGAAGCCGGCGCAGGTGGACTGGGAGAACCCCGAGCAGCTGCGCTTCGTGCTGCAGGAGGGGCGCCACCGTCAGATCCGCCGGATGTGCGAGCTGGTGGGCCTAGCGGTGACGGGGCTCAAGCGCATCCGTGTGGGCAACGTCCTGCTGGGGCGCCTTCCGCCCGGCCAGTGGCGCTACCTGGGGTTGGACGAAAGCTTCTGAATGCTCGACGCCGGCGGCGATGCCGGCGAGCTTCTCGAATTCCGGCAACGGCATGGGGGCGCCCAGCGCCTGGCCCTGGCCGTAGTCCACGCCGATGCGCTCCAGTGCCGGCAGCATCAGGTCGGATTGCACCGACTTGGCCACACTGGCAATGCCCAGTTCATGCGCCAGCACGGTGAGGGTGCGCAGCACGGCCTGACCGGAACCCTGGTGGACGAGCGATTCGGTGAAGGTGCCGTCGATCTTCAGGTAGGCCACACCGATCTCGCCGATGGCCGACAGGTTCACGAAGCCGCCCCCCACGTTGTCCAGCGCGGCGCGCGCGCCCAGCTGGCGCAGGCCGCCAATCAGGCGCTTCATCATGTAGCCGTCCTGCATGGCCACGGTCTCGTTGATCTCGACGACCAGCTTGGGAGCGACCTGCTGGTAGCGGCGCACCTGGCTCAGCAGGTAGGTCTTGAAGGCTTCGTCGCTGAGCGCCTCGGCCGACAGGTTGAGCGAGATGAAGTCCAGGGCGCGGAAGGCGCGTTCGTTCCTGTCCAGCCAGCGCAGGGTCTCGTTCAGCACCCAGCGGTCGATGGTGGCCATTTCGCCGCGGTAGATGGCGGCCTCGATCAGGCCGGCGGGTGAACGCAGGGTGCCGTCCGGGGTGCGATGGCGCAGCAGGATCTCGCCGCCAAGTCGGTTGGATTCGCCCAGCCCGACCACAGGCTGGATGGCCAGCTCGAAATCGCGGAATTCCTTGGTCCGGCGCAGGCGGTCCAGCACATCCATCTCGACCTGGTGACGCTGACGCTCCCCTTCCTGCTCACCGTCCTGGAAGATGACGACCTGGTTGCGTCCCTTGCGCTTGGCCTCGCGGCAGGCGTTGTCGGCACGGTCGATCAGCTGGCTGCTGGTCTGGCCACGCCGGGCCGGGCTCATGCCCACGCTGGCGGTGACGGCAAAGCGCTTGGGCGCGATGACGAAGGGGCGGCCGGCAATGGCATCCAGGGCACGATAGGCCAGCAGGCGGTGCGGAGGCTCTTTGCCGTTGAGCAGCACGGCGAATTCGTCGCCCCCCATGCGGGCAATCTCCGCATGCTCGCCCAGCCGGCTGCGCAGTCGGCGCACGACATCCACCAGCACCGTGTCACCAGCCTGATGCCCGAATACGTCGTTGAGCACCTTGAAGCGGTCCAGGTCGATGTAGCAGAGGGACACCTGATCCAGCGTTTCATGCTCGTTCAGCAGTGCCTCGAGGCGCTTCTCCAGACCATGGCGGTTCAGCGCGCCGGTCAGCCTGTCGTGCTGGGACTCGTGGATGAGGTGGTGTTCGGCCTGCTTGAGCGCCGTGACGTCGGTAAGGCTGACGTCGTGACCGGTATCGGTCTTCTGGGCCTGTACCCGCAGCCAGCGATGGCCGCTCACCTTCTCCAGACGCCAGACGAAGTCGGCTTCCTCGAAGTTCTCCAGTTCCTGATGGATGCGTTCGGCCAGATCCTGCGGGAAAGCGTCATTGAGGGCAGAGAGCGTGTCGACGTGGGCACGATCCAGCGAGGCGCTGTCGCCAGCCAAGGGCAAGGCATCCGCTCGCACGCCCGGGACCCGATGAGGGTCGATGCCGGCGGCAGGAACGTCGAACAGCCGCACCGCCACTTCGTTGTAGCGCTCGATGCGGTTTTCACGATCGAAGGACAGCAGGCCGATGGGCACGGCACGGTAGGTGGCCTGGTAGCGTCCCAGCGCCGTCATGGCAGCTTCCTGGGTGCGCAACTGGCGTGAACGCTCGGCCGCCAGGTAGCCGATGACGGCGGTGGAGGCATTCATCACGGCCAGCAGCGTGGTGGACTGCAGGTCCAGCCAGGGCAGCGGCGACTGGGTGATGCCCAGCAGGAAGAAGAGCGTGTTGGCAGCCGCCATCCCGTCCAGCAGCGGGGTGCACAGGTACCAGACCGACATCACCGAGATGCGGCGGCTGAGGTTGACCACCACCATGCCGACCACAGTGACGACAATGGCACCGCCCACCAGGTACAGCAGCGTCTGGAAGATGTCGGGCGGCAGAAGGCCGGAGACGGCCAGCGCGAAGCCGGTGGCAATGTACATGCCATGCAGCCAGGAGCCGAAGCGGTGGCCCTGCAGGCGGGACTCCATCAGCCCCCACATCAGGGCGGCGCAGGCGCAGGGGAAGGCCATCTGGGCCATCTGCTCCAGACCCATGCCCACCACGCTGGAGGCCGAGCTGCCCAGCCAGAACTGGATGTAGCCACCCCGCACCATCAGGAAGACGGCACGTGATCCCAGCCAGAAGGCCAGCAGCCGCACCACACGGATGTGCATCAGCTGCCCGGCCACGAAGGCGGTCAGCCCCAGCAGCGCCAGGATACTGCCCAGCAGCGTGCCCTGGGCCTCGATCTGGCGCTGTGCCTCGATGAAGCGGGTCTCGTCCCACAGGTTGAGCGAGAGCGCCGGGCCGGCGATGGACAGCTCCAGACGCAGTACGGCGGTCAGGTCATGTTCACCGCTGAAGCGGCGGTGGCCGGCCGGCAGGGGCAGCGGCAGCTCGGGCAGCGTGATGGCGAAGCCGGGCAGCGCACGGGCCGCGTTGACGGGTTCCTGCTCGTTGTTGAAATGCGCGTAGAGCAGCGCCTGGCCGAATTCGTCGAGGATGACGGCATCGCCCTTCTGCACCGAGCGGTTGGCGATGTGCAGCACGCGCGTGCGCTCGACGGTATCGGCGGGGATGCGGGCCAGTACCCACAGGGTCTTGGCATTGCTGCTTTTGGTGCCCAGATCCAGCGCCGATCCCTGCTCGCGCAGTGAACCCAGCACGCTGGTGAGTTCGTTGAAGTTCTTCGATGACGCCAGAATCCTGTAGGGCAGGACCTGATCCGGCTTCGAATAGGCCATCGGATAGGCGTACATCCACACCACGTACGACACCGCAATCAGCAAAAGCACCCACGACGCCAGTTGGCGTGCGCCTTGGCGTTGTCGTGCTGCTGGATCCTGGGACTGCGTCACATTCGCTCCCGGGCGGGGGGCCCTGGTTGTCGTGCGGTGATCATGTCATCCCGGGGATGGGATGCCGGGCAAAGACACACGAGAAGGAAGCCGATGTCGGCCGGGGTGCGTCCATCCCCAGCAAAAAGAATAATGTCCACCGACAGACGGCAGGTCTCGCCCCCCGAACGGACCGACGAGCGGTCAATTGACGGGGCTTGCAGCCGACGAACGGTCGGTTGGCGGGAATGAATGATGCGGGGACGCGACGTCGGACGGCTGGAAGCGCCAGCGCTTCCAGGCCGCAAAGACCGCATCGGGATAGGCCGACTGACCCCGGCTACCGTTGTAGCGCCCCAGGGCCATGAAGAGGTTGCCGTTTTCCAGGTCAAGGTAGTGACGCAGGATGACGCAGCCATAGCGGATGTTGATGCGCATCCGGAAGAGTGCATCGGCATCACCGTTGCCCAGCACGCGCGTCCAGAAGGGCATCACCTGCATGAAGCCGCGCGCACCCACCTTCGAGATGGCGTACTGCCGGAAGCCGCTTTCCACCTGGATGAGACCCAGCACCATCTCGGGGTCCAGGCCGGCACGCTGCGCCTCGTAGCGCACGGTGAGGAGGAAGGCCTGGCGCGCCTCGAAGCCGGGCATGGCGCGACGCGGCAGCCGGTCGGACATCTGCGTGAGCCACTCGATCTTCTGCGCGCGCGACTCCCACAGCGGCTCGGCATCGTGCGGGGCATCGATGGCGCTGGCCAGCGCCACCCGTACCGCGTCGGCCAGCACCTCGTACTGCTGCGCGCCTGCCCGGGCGGTGACGGGCAGGAAAAGGACAGCCGACAGCGCGACTGCCCCCAAGTGCCTGACGATCAAAGCGTGGGCAGCAGTTTCTGCACCTCGGCCAGCACATCAGCCGGGGCAACCTTGTGGGTGACCATGCCACGCCGCACGGTGAGTTCCAGCAGCCCTTCCTTCAGGCCGCGGTCGCCCACGGTGATGCGCAGCGGCACGCCGATGAGTTCCCAGTCGGCAAACATGACGCCCGGACGCTCGTTGCGATCATCGACCACGTAGCGGATGCCGGCCGCCTGCAGGTCGGCAGCCAGCCGGTCGACAGCCTCGCGCACGGCCTCGGAGCGCTCCAGGCCCATGGGGCAGACCACCACCTCAAAGGGGGCGATGGACGCCGGCCAGATGATGCCCTTGTCGTCGTGGTTCTGCTCGATGGCGGCGCCCAGCAGGCGGGTGACGCCAATGCCGTAGCAGCCCATTTCCAGCGGCTTCGACTGGCCGTTCTCGTCGATGAAGGTGGCGTTCATGGCCTGGGAATACTTGGTGCCCAGGTAGAACACGTGGCCCACCTCGATGCCGCGCTGGATGGCCAGCGTGCCCTGCCCGTCCGGGGAGGGATCACCGGCCTGGACGTTGCGGATGTCGGCGATCATCACCTCGCCCACCTGCCCTTCAGGCAGCGGCTCGGGCAGGTCACGGCCCCAGTTCACGCCGGTGTAGTGGTAGTCCACATCGTTGGCGCCGCAGACGAAGTCGCTCATGTTGGCGACCGTGCGGTCGACCACCATGCGCACGGGCTTCTTCAGGCCCACCGGGCCCAGGTAGCCGGGCTTGGAGCCGAAGTGTTCGAGGATCTCTTCCTCGGTGGCAAAGCGGAAGCCCTTCAGGCCCGGCACCTTGCCCACCTTCACTTCGTTCATTTCATGGTCGCCGCGCAGCAGCAGCAGCCAGACCGTGACCTTGGGCGGCTGACCGTCCGCGCCCGGAGTCTCGGTGCTCAGCACGATGGACTTCAGCGTCTGGTCGAGCGGCAGCTTGAGGTATTCGGCTACCGCCTCGCAGCGGGCCTGGCCGGGCGTGGCCGTGCGGGTGAGCGGCTGGGTGGGCGCCATGCGGGTGGCCAGCAGGGGCACGGCCTCGGCCAGCTCGATGTTGGCGGCGTAGTCGGACCCCGTGCTGTAGACCAGCGCGTCCTCGCCCGTGTCGGCGATGACCTGGAATTCATGACTGGCCGATCCGCCGATGGAGCCGGTGTCGGCCGCCACGGCACGGTACTGCAGCCCCAGCCGATCGAAGATGCGGTGGTAGGCGTCGAACATCTTCCGGTAGCTGACCAGCGCGCTTTCCGGGTCGCGGTCGAAGGAGTAGGCGTCCTTCATGGTGAACTCGCGCCCACGCATGACGCCGAAGCGCGGCCGGCGCTCGTCCCGGAACTTGGTCTGGATGTGGTAGAAGTTCTTGGGCAGCTGGCGGTAGCTGCGCAGATCCTGCCGGGCGAGGTCGGTGACCACCTCTTCGGAGGTGGGCTGGATGACGAAGTCGCGCTGATGGCGGTCACGGATGCGCAGCAGCTCGGGCCCGTATTCTTCCCAGCGGCCGGACTCCATCCAGAGCTCGGCGGGCTGGATCACCGGCATCAGCAGCTCGATGGCGCCAGCGGCGTCCATTTCCTCGCGGATGATGGCCTCGATGCGGCGGATGACACGCAGGCCCAGCGGCATGTACGTGTAGATGCCGCCGGCCAGCTTGCGGATCATGCCCGCGCGCGTCATGAGCTTGTGGCTGACGACTTCGGCGTCGGCAGGCGCTTCTTTGAAGGTAGGCAGGTGCAGTGCGGTGGCTTTCATGGGCTCGCTCTATATAATGGGCAACATTCTAGAGCGTGTCATGGTGCTTTTGGCCAGCTGGAGGCCGGGATATCCTTGTGCACGCCACAAAAAAGAACGCGCCCGCACGCCGACCGGACACTAGCCACCATGCTCGACAAACACGGATACCGACCGAATGTCGGCATCATCTTGCTGAATCAGGACAACCAGGTGTTCTGGGGTAAGCGCATCCGTGAGCAGTCCTGGCAGTTTCCGCAGGGCGGCATCAACACGGCCGAGTCCCCGCAGCAGGCCATGTACCGTGAGCTGCACGAGGAAATCGGTCTGGGCCCGCAGCACGTCACCTTGCTGGGCCGCACGCGCGACTGGCTGCACTACGACGTGCCGGTGCGCTGGGTACGCCGCGAATGGCGCGGCCACTACCGGGGCCAGAAGCAGATCTGGTTCCTGCTGCGCCTTGTGGCTGGCGACGACGCCATCTCGCTGGACGGCCAGGGCCACCCCGAATTCGACGCCTGGCGCTGGACGGGCTACTGGACGCCGCTGGACGAGGTCATCGAGTTCAAGCGCAAGGTCTACGACAAGGCCCTGAACGAGCTGGCCCCGCTGGTAGAGGGTATCGTGGGGACACGGGCAACCTGACCACGAACCGGCTGCCGCCCCCTTCGCGCGGCTCATGATGGGCGTCGCCGCCGTGGCGACTGGCAATCTGCCGCACCAGCGACAGCCCCAGCCCCACGTTGCCGGCCTGCTCGGAATGACCATCCACCCGATAGAAGGCCTCGAAGATGCGTTCGCGCGCCGCTTCGGGCACCCCGGGCCCGCGATCCAGCACCTCGATGCGCAGCCAGTCGGTGGCTTCACCGGCCAGGGCCCCCTTCCCGGCCCCGGAATGATTGACCCCGGCATCGCCGCCCCCGGAATGGCCGGGGTCCGTGTCAGCCTCCGGGTGGCCCCCGGCTACCGACCCACGCTCCCGCGACAGGCACAGCAGCACCGGCTCGTCACCTTCCGGCTGGTAGCGCCGGGCGTTTTCCAGCAGGTTGCGCAGCAGCCGGCGCAGCAGGCGCGCATCGCCGGCCACGGTGGTGTGGGCAGCGCCTGACTCCGACCCGTCATCCCTGTTCACGTCCGACGGCGTTTCGTCCATCCATACGGCGCCTGTCCGCGCCGCCTCCTCGGCGGCCAGCTGCGTCAGGTCCACCGGCTCACGTCGCAGCTCGTCCAGGCTCAGGGTATCCAGCCGACTGGCCAGCAGGATCTCTTCCACCAGCGCATCCAGCTCGCGGATGTTCTGACGCACTTCATCGGTGTGATGCGTCAGATCGGCGGGGTTTTCCAGCATCAGCTCGATGGCCATGCGGATGCGCGCCAGCGGTGAGCGCAGCTCGTGCGAAGCGTTGGCCAGCAGCCGGCGCTGGGTGCTCAGAAGCGCCTCCTGCCGGTTCACCAGCGCCTCGATGCGCTCGGCGGCGTGATTGAAGCTGTGCGCCAGTGCGGCCACCTCGTCCTGACCGGACACCTCGGCCCGCACCCGCAGATCGCCCGCAGCCTGCGCATCCACCGATCGCTGCAGCGCTTCCAGCCGACGGGTGATGCGCCGCGAGACCGGCCAGGCCGCCAGCCCCACCGCCACAAAGAGCAGGGCCAGCGCCAGCGGTGCACTGATGGGCAACTGCGGCGGCGCGGGGCGCCATGTGCGGATCAGCAGCGTGCGATCGTCCGGCAGCGCCACACGATGGATGACGGCCACCATCGCGCGCCGGGGCCCCTCCCCGTCACGGGTCTGGCCATGGCGGCCCTGCGGGTGACGCGCATGAAGGGCCTCGCCCGGGGGCAGAGGCGCATCCAGTCCGGGCGGGGGCGGCATCTCTTCCAGGCCGGGCTGTTCTTCCTGCCGCGCCCCGGCATCGTCCGCTCGGAAGGGACGGCCGGCGGCGGCCAGCACCCTGCCCTGCGCGTCGATCACCTGCAGGTCGATGCGCAGGCGACGCTGCCAGTGCCACAGTGCCTGCTGCAATCGCTCCACGCCTTCGGTGGCCGCGGGAATCACCTCGGCTGCCAGGGCCTCGGTGAAACGGTTCTCCTGCGCCTCGGTCCGGTTGTCCAGCCGCCATTGCCAGAAAAAGGCCACCGCGGCGGCCATCAACAGCAGACTGGCCAGCAGCGACAGGAAGATGGTCAGGGACAGGCGACGCATGGGCTATCTATGTATAGAAGGGGAGCAGGTCGGATGGTCGAAGACAGCGGCACCTTCGATCAGGCGGAGCCGTTGCGCGGCCGCGCGAACACATAGCCCACGCCGCGCACCGTCAGCAGCCGCACGGGCTGGCGGGGATCGGCCTCGATGGCCTGGCGGATCTTGCCCACATGCACGTCGATGGAGCGGTCGAAGGCCTCCAGCGGCGCCCCCTTGACCAGGTCCATCAGCCGCTCGCGCGACATCACCCGACCAGCATGGCGTGCCAGCGCCAGCAGCAGGTCGAACTGGTAGCTGGTGAGCGTGCGTTTCTCGCCCGCCACGCGCACTTCGCGGGCGCCCTCGTCGATCTCCAGATCATCAAGCACCAGCACCGGGGGATCGTCGTCCGCCAGGGGGGCGCTGCGTGCGGTGGCCCCACTCTGGTAGGCCGCGCTGCCGGCCGTGATGCCTGCACCACCGGACACCGCCACGCCCCCCGCCTGTCCGGCGGCACCGGAAGCCCCGGCGCCTGTGGCCGCACCGCCCTGTCCTGCATCCCCGGTGGCGGGATCCGCCGCGTGCGGTGCCGAGGCGCGGCGCAACAGTGCCCGCACCCGGGCCAGCAGTTCGCGCGGCTCGAAGGGCTTGGGCAGGTAGTCGTCGGCACCGATCTCCAGGCCCACGATGCGGTCGGTGGTCTCGCCCCGCGCCGTGAGCATCAGGACAGGCACCGTGGCGGCCGCCCCCGGCATCTGCCGGATCTGACGGCACACGTCCAGACCGTCACCGTCGGGCAGCATCAGGTCCAGCAACACCACCCCGGGAACCTGCTGCCCCAGCGCCGCCAGACCTTCCCGCGCCGTTCCCTGATGCTGCACGGCAAAGCCGGCCTGCCCCAGATAGCGGCCCACCATGTCGGCCAGGCGGCGGTCATCGTCGATCAGCAGAATCTCGGGAGACGACATGGGAAGACCTCCTGCAGGAAGGGGATGGATAACGGCGAAACGCCGGGCAACCGACATGATATCGATTGCCCGGCACAGGCTCTCAGCGCTCAAGTGTTTACTGAGCGGTCTCGGGTTGCGGCTGCCCAGCCTCACCCGGCGCGCCTTCAGGCGCCTCCATGGCCGGCGGCGGCATGTCGTGTCCCTGCCCCTTCATGCCCTGGGCATGGCCCTTCATGGACGGGCGCTGACCCTGCCCGTCGTGCATGCCGTGTGCCGGACGGGGCGGATGCTGGGAACGCTCGGCCAGCTGCTTGCGCTGCGCGGGCGTCAGCACCGAGGCCATATCCAGCCAGGCGTTCATGGAACGCTGCGAGATCTGGTCCATCAGCTTGCTGCGCTCGGTGCGCAGGGCCTCGAAGCGGGCGCGGTCCAGCGTCTCGGCCTGGTAGAGGGCCTCGGCCCGCTGGTCCAGGGCACGCATCTGCTCATGCAGCGGGCGCAGGTCCTGGAAGGCGGCGCTGGCCAGCTTGCTGATCTTGTCCGCCTGCTCGGGCGTGCCCTTCACGGATTCGATCACCTGATCGATGCGTTGTGCCAGTCGGCGCTCGGCCCAGCGCGCGCGGTTCTGCATCTCGGCCTCATCGCGCTTCACCTGCTTTGCGGCATCCGCTGCCGACAGCTTCCCGCCTTCGGCCTTGGGCGCAGGCGGCGGAGCATCGTGCATCGGGCGCACACCGAAGGGCCCCACACCGAACAGATCCAGTGCGGCCATCGGCGGGGGCGGCATCATGCCCGGCCCGCCATGGCGACCCATGCGCTCGTGACCGTGGGCCTGCTTGCCCGGATGAGCGTGGCGCTGCATGGCCGGCGCACCGTTGCGGACCTCGCCGGCCTGCTCGGCCTTGGCGGTGACGACAACCGGTGCAGCCGCCAGGGTAGGCGTGGCCGCCGATGCGGCGGAAATACCGGCCATGGCCAGTGCGGAAGAAACAACCAGAGTCCTGATCTTCATGTGTCATGCTCCTGCTGGGGTTGAAGGAACGGATCCGGAGGCATCTGGCGCCAAGGCGCTGCCCGTCGATCCGATGGACTGCATTGTGGGGAGGACGGGTCAAGGCCGATTGAAGCCTGTGTAAAGTTCACGTAAAGCCCCAGCCAGAAATTGCCTGCATCTGTATCGATTTCCCCGCGCCGGCTCGCCTGTGGCCACGCCAAACGGGCCACCGTCCTAGAATGTCTGGGCCTGCCATGGCAGCGGATCGGCCCCGAGGGGTCGTGTGCGCATCCCGGCAGGCATGCTTTGCCACGACTTGAGCCAACCCGACCGATATGGCCCATACCTCCCCCGATACCGCCGGTTCGCCGGCCGCGACGCCCGCCGCCCCTTCCGTGCAGCCGGCCTCACCTGCCTCGATCAAGCCGCCGCGCGACCTGCGGCTGGACTTCTTCCGGGGCCTGGCGCTGTGGTTCATCTTCATCGACCACATCCCGTCCAGCAGCATCGGGCAGATCACCTTCCGCAACTTCGGCTTCAGCGACGCCACCGAGATCTTCGTCTTCATCTCGGGCTACACGGCCGCACTGGTCTATGGCAGCTCGCTGGAAAAGCGCGGCTTCGTCTACATGGCCATGCAGGTGCTCAAGCGCTGCTGGCAGCTCTATGCTGCTCACATCCTGCTGTTCATCTTCTTCATCGCGCAGATCTCGTGGGTGGCAGTGCGCTATGGAAACGCCTCGTTCATTGAGGAACTCAATGTCCAGGCCTTCCTCGACAGCCCGCTGGAATCCGTGCTGGATGCGCTGATCCTGCGCTACCGGCCGGTGAACCTGGACGTGCTGCCGATGTACATCGCGCTGCTCTTTGCCCTGCCGTTGCTGCTGATGATGGCGCGCCTGTCCCGTCCGCTGACCCTGGCGCTGTCGCTGGTGCTGTGGTGGGGCGTACAGAAGTACAACCTGGCCTGGCCGGTGTATGAAGCCGGCGATGTCTGGTTCTTCAACCCGCTGGCCTGGCAGCTGATGTTCGTCATCGGCATCCTGTGCGCCTCGGTGCGCAAGACGGGCTCGCCCTGGCTGGCCTGGCGCCCCTGGCTGGCCTGGGTGGCCGTGGCCGTCCTGCTCTTTGCCTGCATCGTGGCCGTGGGCTGGCGCGTGCCCGCCATCGATGAAGTGACCAAGCCGATCGTGGGTTCGTGGCTCTACCCCATCGACAAGACCAACCTGGGTCCGGCCCGGGTGCTGCACTTCCTGGCTGTGGCCTACCTGGTCGGCCACTACACCCGCGCCGACGCCCGCTTCCTGAACTGGCGCATCACGCTGCCCGTCATCCGCTGCGGCCAGCACTCGCTCTACATCTTCTGCCTGGGCATCTCGCTGTCGTTCGTGGCGCACTTCCTGCTGGTGGAATTCGGCCGCAGCTGGACGATGCAGGTGCTGGTGGTACTGGGCGGTCTGGCCGTCATGACGGCCCTGGCCTACCTGCTGCATTGGTACAAGACCCGCAGCAACCCCAAGGCGGCCGCTCCCGCAGCCAAAGCGGCCGAAACCCCGGCTCCATCCCATAACGCATGAGGAGGCCCACGATGCACACCCCGATCCGTACTGCCTGCCGCCCCCTCTCGTCGCTGGCCCTGATGGCCGCCCTGGGCGCCCTGCCGCTGGCTGCGGCTGCCCAGCAAGGCACACCCGCCGCCAGCGCGCCGACATCCGTAGCGCCTCAGGCCGCCGGGCAGCCAGCCCCCCAGGCTGCCAGCCAGAACGTCGCCCAAACCGCCGGCCAGCCCGGCAGTCAGACCTCCGGCCATGGCGTCGCTCAGCCCTCCGCGGCCAGCCCTGCAGCCGCCTCGGCCGCCACATCTCCCGCCGCACCGGCCGTCCCATCGGCTGCGGGCTCGCAGGCAGCTGGGCAGTCCACCCGGGCGGGGCAGCCAGCCTCTGGCGGACAGCCTGCCCCTGCCGTACAACCTAACGTTTCCGGGCAACCCGCCGCATCCGGACAACCAGCGGCTTCCGAGCAAACCACCACTTCTGGCCAACCCACGGCCTCCGGGCAACCCGGCACCTCCGGGCGGCAGCCCGCCGCTTCCGGGCAACCTGCCGCATCTGGCCAGAACCCCGTCTCCGGCCAGGTCCCACCCGCTGCTGCAGGCGCGCCAGCCGCCACCCCACCAGCGGCCCCACAGGCTGCCCCTCAGCCAGCGGGCAGTGCACAGCCTGCCCCCTCCCCGGCCGCCAGCAACACACCGCCGGCCCGACTCCCTTCCACCGGCACGCCCCCCACGCAGCCTGCCAACAGCGCCAACCGGCTTCCGGCCGCACCGGACACGGCCGACACCGCCAAGCAGGCCCGCAACTGCTATGTCCCGGATGACCTGCTGTCGGAACCCGGGCGCCTGCCGGGACTGTCGGCCGCGCTGGTGCGCGGCAAGGGCGACCTGCTGGTGATCATGCTGGGTTCGGAAAGCACCAACCCCTCACCGGCCCGCCCGGCCAGTGTCCCCAGCAATACGGCCAATTCCGACGCCGGCGGCAGCATCAGCAGCCGGCTGCGCGCCACGCTGGCCGCGGCCGCCCGCAATCCGCTGGCCGAACGGCTGCAGGAGCGCCTGATCCAGGACCTGGGCCCCCTGCCCGGCCGTACCATCCATGTCGAATCGGTCGGACGGCGCAACAGTACCGTGGCCGAGCAGGCCTCGCTGATCAACAAGCAGGTACTGCCACGCAAGCCCGCGCTGGTGATCTGGAACCTGGGGCGCACCGACACCCGCCGGGGCCTGCCGCCTGCCAACATGGCACGTGCCCTGGATCGGGGGCTGGAGCAGCTGCGCCGGCAGCACATCGACACCATCGTGATGGATCCGCCCTATCACCCGCAGTTCGAGGCCTTCTACCGGACCGACGACTATCGCCAGTACATCCGCTGGACGATGAACCTGCACGACCAGCCCTATCTGCAACGCTACGACATGATCGACTACTGGGCGTCGACCGGCCGCATCGACCTGGACTCCGGCGAACCTGACCGCCAGGCCGCCGCCGTCACCTTCACCGAGACCTGCATTGCCTATCAGCTTTCCCGGATGATCGATCGCGGGCTGTCGCGCAAGTGAGACCCCGGCCGCCCAGGCCAGACCATCACTCCGGCTCCACCGCGTCCCCCACGCGGATCGGCGCGCTGCCCGCGCCTTCGGCCACAAAGGCGTGCGTCCCGAACAACACGTTGTCCCCCCGCCGATTCAGCCGGTACTCGCGCAACGTGCGGGTGGGCTCCTCCTGAAAGCGGCCGCTGGCCGCATCCAGATTGGGCATGGGGCAACGCGCGCAGGGCGCCACCATCTGCAGCACGTAGCCCGGCCCGATCAGCCGCTCCATGTCGTCTTCTTCATGGGGCTGTAATTCATCATCATGAATGACGATGTTCGGCCGAAAACGCTCCATGCCCACAGGCTGGGCGCCTCGCGCCACCAGACGCCGGTTCAGCGCATCCAGCGAGCCCTGTGACACCACCAGCAACGGATAGGCATCCGGCAGCCAGGTCGTCACCTCCTGGTCTCCCTCCCAGCGCGGCTTGCACTGACGTCGGAAAGTCGGATCAGCCCGCACCAGCCGTATCGGCTGCCCCAGGTACTGGCTCAGCCATTCGTTGACCAGCGGCCCTTCCACCAGCGTCTGCACCTCGCTGCGGAACACCGCCGAACGCAGGCGCGGCGCAGCATCCGCATCAAAGTTGGACACGGGCACCTCGATGTCTGTCCCCATGCCGGGCGCCCGCAGGCGCAGCACGTCATCTTCCAGTGTCGTCTGGATGAGTGCCATGGCCGGATGTGTGCGCTGTGTAACAAAACGTCCATCGGCATCCACCAGCATCCACTGCCGGTCATGTGCCAGACCGGTCTCGAGCAGGCGGGTCTCCGACAGCTTGATGCCGCCACAGGACTTGACGGGATAGATGAACAGACCAGTCACGATGGCCATCGTCTCACCCTTCCCCGTTGAGAACGGGCACCGCCACGCCGGCAACGCCCTTGAAGCCGATGTTGTTCATGCAAACCTCCGGATACATTGACAAAATGGTTCTCATAATCATGAATTCAGATGGAAGCCCGTCTGTTCCATAAGGGAAAAGTTGGCTTCCCGGGTGCATTTGGGCAGCTTGGAAGCCTGCGTTTAAGAAAGAGAATGATTTTCATCGTTATCAACATCTTCTATCGCGCAAAGGCTCTTGATTTTCATCAAGCACGCCCCATAGGCACCCTGCAACAATTCCGATAGACAGCACAGGGCTGCCATACAAGTTCAGGAATTTTTTCATGAAAGAGTACAAACGACTTTGGGTGATCCTAGCGATCATCATGATCGGGGCGTTTACGGTGCTCGGTTACTTCGGTAAAGAGGTGTATAACGAACGCCCGCCGATTCCGACCGCATTCGTGAGCGAGGACGGCAAGACCGTCTACACCGAGGAAGACATCTACGCAGGCCAGACCGCCTGGCAATCCATCGGCGGCATGTCGATCGGTTCGATCTGGGGCCACGGCGCCTACCAGGCTCCGGACTGGACGGCCGACTGGCTGCACCGCGAAGTGCTGAACTGGCTGGACCAGCAGGCCCAGCGCCAGTTTGGCAAGAACTTCGAGCAGCTGTCCGAGCGCGACAAGGCCACGCTGAGCTACGACTCGAAGGTTGCGTTCCGCACCAACACCTTCGACAAGGCCACCAACAAGGTCACGCTGTCGGCAGACCGCATCCGCTCCATCCAGAGCGTCGCGGCCTACTACGACAAGCTGTTCAGCGACGACCCGGCCTTCCAGAAGCTGCGTTCCGCCTACGCCATGAAGGAGAACACGCTGCCTGATCCCGAGCTGCGCTCGAAGATGGCTGCCTTCTTCTTCTGGTCGGCCTGGGCTGCGTCCACCAACCGTCCGGGGCTGGATGTCACCTACACCAACAACTGGCCGCATGAGCCTCTGATCGGCAACGAACCCACGCCCGAAAACGTGATCTGGTCGATCGCCTCGGTCGTGACGCTAATCTTCGGTATCGGCCTCATCATCTGGGTCTGGGCCTTCTTCACCCACCAGCAGCACATCGAGGTCGAGGCTCCCAAGGCCGACCCGCTGTCGCTGATCAAGCTCACCCCCTCGCAGAAGGCGCTCGGCAAGTATCTGCTGGTCGTGGCCGCCCTCTTCCTGGTGCAGGTGCTGCTGGGTGGCGCCACCGCCCACTACACGGTTGAAGGTCAGAACTTCTACGGCATTCCGCTCTCCGAGTACCTGCCGTACACGCTGACCCGCACCTGGCACATCCAGTCGTCCATCTTCTGGATCGCCACCGGCTTCCTGGCTGCTGGCCTGTTCCTCGTCCCCATCATCAACGGCGGCAAGGATCCCAAGTACCAGAAGCTAGGTGTGGACGTGCTCTTCTGGGCGCTGATCGTCGTGGTGGTCGGTTCCTTCGGTGGCCAGTTCGTGGCACTGAAGGGCTGGATGGCCACGAACCTGAACTGGTGGTTCGGCCACCAGGGCTATGAGTACGTCGAGCTTGGCCGTGTCTGGCAGCTGGCGCTCTTCGTCGGCCTGGTCTTCTGGCTGGTGCTGATGATGCGCGGCATCTACCTGGCCCTGCGCGCTCCTGGCGACAAGAGCCTGCTGATCCTGTTCACCATGGCTGCTGCTGCCATCGGCATCTTCTATGCCCCGGCGCTGATCTACGGTGAGCACACGCACATCTCCATCATGGAGTACTGGCGCTGGTGGGTGGTGCACCTGTGGGTGGAAGGCTTCTTCGAAGTGTTCGCCACCTGCTCGGTCGGCTTCGTGTTCTACAACCTGGGCGTGGTCAGCAAGCACACGGCCACCACGGCCAGCCTGCTCGCCGCCATGCTGTTCATGATCGGCGGTATCCCGGGCACGTTCCACCACCTGTACTTCGCAGGTACCACCACCCCCATCACGGCCATCGGCGCGATGTTCTCCGCCCTGGAAGTGGTGCCGCTGGTGCTGCTGGGCTATGACGCCTTCGAGAACTGGACGGTGCAGCACAAGGCCATCTGGATGAAACCGATGCGCTGGCCGCTGATGTTCTTCATCGCCGTGTCCTTCTGGAACATGCTCGGTGCTGGCGTCTTCGGCTTCCTCATCAACCCGCCGATCTCGCTGTACTACCTGCAGGGCCTGAACACGGCCGCCAACCATGGTCACGCCTCGCTGTTCGGTGTGTATGGCTTCCTGGCGCTGGGCTTCTCGCTGATGGTGCTGCGCTACATCCGCCCGACCCTGAAGCTGAACAACCGGCTGATGGGCATCTCCTTCGTGGCGCTGAACCTCGGTCTGGCACTGATGCTGTTCACCAGCCTGCTGCCGGTCGGCATCATCCAGGCCAACGCCTCCATCAGCGTGGGCCTGTGGTGGGCACGTAGCGCCGAGTTCGTGGAGCAGACCCCCATCATCCACACCCTGCGCTGGGTGCGTACCATCGGTGACATGATCTTCATCTGTGGTGCAGCCGCCTACGGTCTGCAGATGGTGCTGGGCCTGATGCACAAGGAAACCGGCGCCGAAGTGGAAAAAGCCTGATTCACCAGGCTTCACTCAGGCGGATGAACCGGGGCTAGTCCCCGGTTCCCTCCCCGAGGGCCAGGCGAAGGATGCAGAACATCGCATCCACCGCCTGGCCCTTTTTCTTTTCTGGCATCAGGTCTGCGGTCTCAGGGCCAAGCCATGAGACCGGGGGGAGCTGCCACCATCGCAGCGCCAGCCACGATCGTCCCACCAGCCACGATCGTCCCACCAGCCACGATCGTCCCAGCAGCCACGATCGTCCCACCAGCCGCGATCGTCCCGTCAGCCCCCTTCGTCCCGCCGGCTACGACAGGGACCGCAGCGCCCGGCGAACAATGCGCTGCGTGTTGCTGTCTTCGGGCCGCTCGGCCTGCCAGCGTCCGCACACCTCGTGCACCCAGTCAGGCTGGTCCTTGGCCGCATCGTTCAGCCAGTTGGCCACGGAATCCTGCACATAGGCAGCCGGATCCGCCCGCAGCAGCTCCAGAATGGGCAGCCCCTTTTCCGGCTGGCGCTTGAGGGCCGCAATATGCCCCGCCCAGACACCCCGGGGCCGCAAAGCCTCGCTGGCAAAGCGCCGGACCCGCTCCGACGCATCTCCCGTCCACCCGGCCAGCAGCGCGATGCTGGCCTCCAGCTCGGCCACCAGATGCGGCCTGACTGCCATCCAGGCCCATTCACGCACCCCGAAATGCGGGTCATCGGCCAACGGACGGATCAGCGCCAGACGTGCCGCCACATCCAGATTGTCCCGCGCCCCCACCAGGAAGCACCCCCAGCCGCGCACCGTATCGGAGGGATGATCCTGCAGCCGCGCCAGTCCCTCAGCACCCCAGGCCTGCCACAGCAGCTGGCCCGCCAGGCCCATCCGTTTCAGGATGCCCTCGTCTTTTGCCGCCTGCATCCGATTCACGATATCTTCGGACAACTCCGGGAAAACAGAAGTCATCAGCACGCCAAAATCCACAGCCAGGCACTCTGCCAGTATGGCCGCCTCGATCCGGCCTGCATTCAGCTCGGCCAGCCGGGCCGCGTCGATGGCGCTGCCACGCGGCTTCGAGGCCGCCGGCTTTGATGCGCCTGACTTCGGCGCCGCCGCTTTCGTTCGCTTCACGCCGGTGGAAACCGTCTTTTCACTGCCCCCTTTCTGGGCACCCGTCTTCGTGGCCATCGCATCTCCTGCAAAGCTCGTTCATCATTCATGCGATCTTCGCACGCCTGCTCGCCCCTTTCCCATGTCCACGCCCAGCCCCCTCATCGCCTTCAACAAACCCTGCGGCGTCATCTGCCAGTTCAGCCCGCACGAGATCCATCCCAGCCTCAAGGACCACATCGACGCCCCGGGTTTCTATCCCGCCGGCCGACTGGATACCGACAGCGAGGGCCTGTTGCTGCTGACCAACGACGGCAGGCTGCAGGCGCGCATCGCCGAACCCCGCCACGGCAAGGAAAAGACCTACTGGGCGCAGGTGGAAGGCGCCCCCGACGAGCACAAGCTGGCCCTGCTGCGCCGCCCGATGGACCTGGGCGATTTCATCACGCAGCCCGCCCGGACACGCCTGCTGGCCGCCGACGAGACCGAACAGCTCTGGCCACGCCAGCCCCCGGTGCGCGTGCGCAAGACCGTGCCCGACTTCTGGCTGGAGATCCGCATCCAGGAAGGCAAGAACCGCCAGGTGCGCCGCATGACGGCCAAGGCCGGCTACCCCTGCCTGCGGCTCGTCCGCATCGCCGTGGGCGCCCTGAATCTGTGGGACCTGGGCCTGGCACCCGGTGAATGGCGCTTCGTGTCGCCGGCCGCGCTGAACCGTCGCTGAACCGCCCCCTGTCCACCGCTCGTCCGGCCAGGCGTTACCTCTGGAAGGTGTGGCGTGCCTGCCCGCAACATCCCGGGCCGGCACGCCACACGCCACGACACCGACCGTTAAGATTCGGATGCCCGTCTTCCATGGAGCCTTCCTGATGCATCTGCGCCCAGCTTCACCCGAACAAGCCCCTCAGCCCCACGCCCCCGCAGCCCCCCATACCACTGCCAGCCACGCAGCCCCGACCCATGCCGGCCTTCGCAGCCCGCAGGGCGGCCCGGCCTGCCGTCGACAGCGCCATCTGCTGCGTGACGTGCGGCTGGCACTGCTGATGCTGGGTCTGGGCGTTGCCACGGCCTTGGTCGTTCCCCATGTCCAGGCCAAGGAAGCCCCCATCCCCTCCGCCGCCGTGGCCACGGTCGAAGCCACCACGCCCACGAACATCCCCGGCGTCGTGCAGGTGGGCCAGCCCATCAACGGCGTCACCCAGTACCAGCTCTCCAACGGCCTGACCGTGCTGCTGGGCCCGGACGAATCCAAGCCCACCATGACCGTCAATCTGGTCTACAAGGTGGGATCTCGCCACGAAGGGCCGGGCGAAGCCGGCATGGCACACCTGCTGGAACACATGCTCTTCAAGGGCACCGAGAAGATCCCCGATCCCAAGAAGGAGCTGACCCGGCGCGGCATCGACTGGAACGGCACCACCTGGTATGACCGCACCAACTACTTCGGCCAGTTCAACGCCAGCGACGCGACGCGCGACTGGATGCTGTCCTGGCTGGCCGACACGATGCAGAACATCCGCATCGATGCCGGCAAGCTCAAGAGCGAGCGCCCGGTCGTCATCAACGAGATGGAGTCCAACGAGAACCGGCCCGGCACGGTGCTCTACCACCAGCTCATGGCCACCGCCTACGGCTTCCATCCCTACAGCCGCTCCGTCATCGGCGCGCTCTCCGACCTGGACGCCGTCGCGCCCGACAACCTGCAGAACTTCTACGGGCGCTACTACCGCCCCGACAACGCGGTGCTGATCATCACCGGGCAGCTCGACGTGAACAGTACGCTGGCCGCCGTGCAGAAGGCGTTCGGCAGCATCCCGCGCCCCAAGACACCCATCGTCCAGCCCTACACCCTGGACCCCGCCCAGCAGGGCGAGCGCGAAGTGGTGGTGCGCCGCACGGGTGGCGTGCCGCTGCTGCTTGCCGGCTATCACACGCCGGCCGGTGCAGCACGTGACACCGTGGCCCTGTCCCTGCTGGCCGAGATGCTCACGCGCGAGCCCGACGGCCCGCTCTACCAGCAGCTGGTCAAGCCCGGCTACGCCGTGAACGTGGGCGCCTCCTCGTCCGACCTGTACGACCCGGGCATGCTGCTGTTCAGCGCCACGCTGGCCTCGGAAGACAAGCGGCAGATCGTCTGGGACACCCTGCGCAAGGTGGTCGAAGGCGAACTGCCGCTGTCGCAAGAAGCCCTGAACCGCACCAAGCAGGACGTGAAGAACGGCATGCAGCGCCTGGCCGAAGACCCCGAGGCCCTGGCCATGGCGCTGACCGAAGCCGTGGCCCAGGGAGACTGGCGCCTGCCCTTCGCCCAGGCCGACTGGGCCCAGGCCATGACGCTGGACGAGATCCGTGCCGCCGGCCGCCGCTGGCTGGTGCGCGACAACCGCACGCTGGCCTGGTACCTGCCCACGGCCCAGCCGGTCCGTGCCCCCAACCCGTCGCGCCCCGACATCGCCGCCCTGCTGAAGGACCACCAATGGCAGCAGGCCGAGGCCTTCACCGCCGACGTGGCGCTCACCCCCGCCAGCATCACCGAACGCACCCAGATCGGCCAGCTGCCCAATGGCATCCGCTATGCCATCCTGCCGCGCAAGGTGAAGGGCGATCGCGTGAACCTGTCGCTGAACCTGCAATGGGGCAACCTGCAGAACCTCTCGGGCCGCTGGCGTGAAGCCGACCTGCTGGACACCATGATGCTCTCGGGCACGAAACAGCTGCCGCGCCAGGCCTTCGAGGACCGCCTGCGCGCACTGGATGCCCGCCTGAGCATCGACGCCAACGCCAGCGGCGCCAAGGTGTCGCTGAGCGTCCCGGCCAGGAACCTGTCGGAAGCACTGACCCTGGCCACGAGCGCGCTGCGCGAGCCCGTGTTTCCCAAGGACGTGTTCCAGGAGCGGCGTGACCAGGTGCTCACCGGCATCGAAGCCCAGCGCCATCAGCCGGAAGCACTGGCCGCCGAAGCCATGGCCGTTCGCGGCCATGCCTACCCGACTGATGACCCCCGCCACTACCGCACGATGGACGAGGTCGTCACCGACCTGAAGGCCCAGACCCCCGAACGGCTGATGAAGTTCTGGCAGGACTTCGCCGGCGCCTCCCACGGCCAGTTCTCGGTCGTGGGCAACGTCGACCCCGAGGCCCTGAAGGCCGAGCTGCAGAAGTTGCTGGGCGACTGGAAGAGCCCGCAGGCCTATGCCCGGATCCGCATGGACTACCACGGCCTGCCCGCCGCCACCGAAATGGTGGAAGTGCCCGACAAGGCCAACGCCGTGCTGCTGCAGGCCCGCAACATCCCCATCTCGGAAGAACACCCCGACTACACGGCGCTGTCCATGGCCGTGCGCCTGCTGGGCGGCTCGGCCGATGCACGTCTCTTCCACCGGCTGCGCGAGAAGGAGAGCATCAGCTACGGCGCCTACGCCTCGCTGTCGGCCAGCCGTGACGTGGACAACGCCATGATCGACATCCGCGCCATCCTGGCGCCGGCCAACATCGACCGGCTGCAGAAGGCGCTGCAGGAAGAGATCGAGCGCGTGCACACCGACGGCTTCACCCAGGCCGAGCTGGACGAGGCCCGCAACGCGCTGATGGACCAGCGTCGCCAGTATCTGGCCAGCGAGGCCAACGTGACCAGCCTGCTGTCCAGCAACCTGTTCTGGAACACCGACATGGGCCGCTGGACCCGCCGCGACGAGCAGATCCGCGCGCTCACGCTGGAACAGGTCAATGCCGCCTTCCGCAAGTGGATCGATCCGAAGAAGGCCCTGACCGTGGGCGCCGGCAGCTTCTCGGCCGCCCGGGCAAAGAGCACGGAAAAGGTCCAGAAGTGACGGAAACGACCGTCGGCCCACAAAACCGGCGGTCTCCCTTACCATAAAAGACTTCTGAAACAATTCCGACGCCCGGCACACGACCGGGCCAACGGAAGCTCCTCCCTACTGACCGACCCATGCTGCGCTCGATCTGGTCCATTTCATCCCTGCTGATCGGCATGGGCCTTCTACTGGTCGGTTCGGGCCTGCTGGGGATGGTGATCGGCCTGCGTGGCGTCTACGAAGGCTTCAGCAACCTCATGATCGGCCTGATCATGTCAGGCTACTACGTCGGCTACATCGCCGGCGGCTGGATCTGCCCGATCCTGATCCGTCGGGTGGGCCACGTGCGCTGCTTCGCCAGCTTCGCCGCCCTGTCCGCCGCCCTCACGCTGGCCTTCGGCATGGTCGTCGACCCCTGGGTCTGGCTCGTGCTGCGCGTCTTCAACGGCCTGGCGCTGATGGGCATCTACATGGTCATCGAGAGCTGGCTCAACGAACGCAGCCAGGCCACACCCGGCAGCCAGGCCAGCATCTTCGCCGTCTACATGGTCGTCAACCTGGCCACCGTCGCCGTCGGCCAGTACTTCGTCACCTTCTACGGCGCCACGGCCATCGAGTCGTTCATCATCGCGGCCATCCTGTTCTGCATGGGGCTGCTGCCCATCGCCCTCACCCCCGTACCGCAGCCCCTGCCCATCGCCACGCCCAGCCTCTCGCTGGGCACCCTGGCGCGGCGCACCCCTTCCGGTGTGGCCGGCGCCCTGTGCTCGGGCCTCGTGCTGGGCGCCTTCTGGGCACTCACCGCCATCTACGGCCGGGCGCTGAACTTCTCCGACATCGACATCGCCAACTTCACCGCCGTCGCCATCCTGGGGGGCGCCCTCACCCAGTGGCCCATCGGCTGGATGTCCGACCACTGCCGTGACCGCCGCGAGATGCTCATCGCCGTCGCCGCCGGCGCCACCCTCGCCCTGGTCGCCCTCAGCGTGGTGGACACGGTGCTCGATGGCGGGGCCGAGCCCAACGACTACATCGCGCTCTCCTTCGTGCTGGGCATCTTCATGTTCTCCATCTACGGCATGGCCGTGGCCCAGACCCATGACCGCTTCCCCGCCAACGAGGCGCTGGAAGCCACCCGAGGCCTGTTGCTGCTGCACGGCGTCGGCGCTGCCATCGGCCCTCTGCTCAGCGGCCTGGCCATGCAGTACCTGGGCACCCAGGGCTTCCCGCAGAGCATGGGCGTCTTCACCGTCCTGCTGGTCATCTTCGTCTGGTGGCGCATCCACCACGACGATCCCGTGCCCATGGAAGAGCGCAGCCCCTTCCACGTCGCCTCCGATCAGGTCTCGCCCGTGGGTGTGGAAATGGACCCCCGCGCCGACAGTCCCCTGAGCGAATCCCCGCCCCCGGATGACGGCACCACCGACACCCTCTCGGCCGAGGAAGCCGCCGCTGCCGCCGCCGAAGCCGTGGCCGTCGCCCAGAACGTCGCCAGCGAAGCCGCCGAAGCCGAAGTCCGCCAGCAGGAAGAAGCGGCCCAGCAGACTGCCACCCAGCCGGAAGCCCAGTCTCCGAAGAAACCCGAGACCCGCTGGGACAGAATCCGCCACTTCATCCGACGGCACGTCACCCAGGGCAACAACGACTCGATGGATTGACGCCGCTGCGTCAAGGTGGAGCAGCGTGGCTTCCGTGGTTTCAGTGCCTTCGCTGCACGGGGCGCCGCGGGGGCAATCCCTGTGGCTTTACGGGCGCAAACCGGCATGGGCAGTTCACGCCCCATAAATGCTGGCGCCCGAAGGCGCCCCCCTTCAGGGTTATCCCCCTGCCCCCGCTTGATATATCCTTGATCATTCTCAGCCACACAACCTCTCCCCCCATGAAGAACCTCCGTCCCACCGCCCTCCTGGCCGCCCTGGCCCTCTCCGGCCTGATGGCCACCGCCGCCCAGGCCGCTGACACCCTGCGCATTGCGCTGCCCGGCCCCACCACCGGCCCTGTCGCCCAGTACGGCAGCATGGTCCGTGAAGGCGCCTTCACCGCCATCGAGCAGATCAACGCCGCCGGTGGCGTCAATGGCCAGCAACTGGAAGGGGTCGTCATCGACGACGCCTGCGAACCCAAGCAGGGCCCCATTGCCGCAAACCGCGCCATCAACGAGGACATCCACTTCGTCGTGGGTCACGTCTGCTCGGGTGCCACCATTGCCGCAGCCGCCATCTACGATGAAGAAGGCGTGCTGATGATCACCCCGTCGGCCACCGCGCCCGCGCTCACCGACGGCAAGAACTACGAATACATCTTCCGCGTCACCGGCCGTGACGACCAGCAGGGCCCTGCCGCTGCCCAGTACATCCTGGACGTGGCCAAGCCCAAGAAGGTCGCCATCCTGCACGACAAGCAGTCCTACGGTCAGGGCATTGCCAACGCGGTGCGCGTCACGCTGGAAAAGGCCGGCCTCAAGCCCGTGCTCTTCGAGGGCATCAATGCGGGTGATGCCGACTACTCCGCCATCATCACCAAGCTGCGCAGCCAGGGTGTGGACTTCGTCTACTACGGCGGCTACCACCCCGAGATGGGCCTGCTGCTGCGTCAGGCGGCCGAGCAGGGCGTGAAGGCCAAGTTCATGGGCCCCGAAGGTGCCGGCAACCCCGACATCAACGCCATTGCCGGCAATGCCGTGGAAGGCATGCTGCTGACGCTGCCCAAGGACTTCTCCACCGATCCGGCCAATGCCGCCATCGTGAAGGCCTTCCAGGCCAAGAAGCGTGACGCCAGCGGCGCCTTCCAGCTCTCGGCCTACGCCGCCGTGCAGGCCATCGTCGACGGCATCAAGGCCACCGGCAGCGACGACCCCGAGCAAGTGGCCAAATGGCTGCACGCCAACACCGTCAAGACCCCGGTGGGCGAGCTGAAATGGACCGCGCAGGGCGACCTGGAAAGCTACCCCTATGTGGTCTACACTTGGCACAAGGACGGCAGCAAGACGCTGTCCAAGTAAACCAGGCAGGGCATGACGCCAGCGCCCCGGCCAGCACGGCCGGGGCTTTTTTCATGGCGACATGACAGGCGCTGCCGATGCCGCATTTCGGCAGCCCCCCGCGTCAGCGACGACCTGTCGATGCTTCCCTCATTGCACAGGCCTGCCCCCTTCAGCCCCTGAGCACACATCGCCTATCGCCTGCCCCGGGCGGCCGATCCCCCCTGTCGCCCTGACTGACAGCATGGGCGCAATGGCGCCCGCCCCCGTCCCGGCTTATCATTACAGGTTCGTTTCGGGCCAGACGCCCGGAACGTGTCCTGCCGCCATGCCCACAAGGCGCCCACGCGGCAGGAGCCCTCCTCCGGTCACCCCCTGCCGGCGGGGTACCGCGTCCGCCATCCCCGGACGAAGGTCCCGACCTTCACGGAAGGATCGGACAGGTTCTCACGGAACCTGCCCGCACCTCCCCCTCCAGACCCGAACAGGACGCCCGCCTGTCGCGCCCGCTGCCGTTCGCCCCTTGGCCGGCAGAGTCGTGCCTGCGCCCGGTGCCGTCGTCGCTTCCATGTCCGAATACTTACCGCAGATCGTCCAGCAGACCTTCAACGGGCTTTCGCTCGGAGCCATCTACGCCCTGATCGCCATCGGCTACACCATGGTGTACGGCATCATCGGCATGATCAACTTCGCCCACGGCGAGATCTACATGATCGGCGCCTACGTGGGCCTGGTCACGCTCACCGCCCTGGGCACCCAGGGCGGCGTGCCGCTGCCGCTCGCCATCGGGCTGATGCTGGCCATGGCCATGATCGTCACCGCCCTGTATGGCTACAGTGTCGAGCGCATCGCCTACCGTCCGGTGCGCGGCGGCCCCCGCCTCGTGGCGCTCATTTCCGCCATCGGCATGTCCATCTTCCTGCAGAACTGGGTGGCGCTGGGCCAGGGCTCGCGCGACATGGCGGTACCCTCGCTCATTTCCGGCGGCATCGACATCCCGTTCGGCGACTTCGACGTGACCTTCTCCTGGTCGCGGATCCTGATCATCGTCGTGACCGTGGTGCTGATGGTGGGGCTGTCGCTCTACATCCGCCACTCGCGCATGGGCCGCGCCTCGCGCGCCTGCTCGCAGGACATGCAGATGGCCCGGCTGCTGGGCATCGACACGAACCGCGTCATCTCCTTCACCTTCGTGCTGGGCGCGGTGCTGGCCGCAGTGGGCGGCGTGCTCATCGCCATCACCATCGGCAAGCTCAATCCCTTCATCGGCTTCATCGCCGGCATCAAGGCCTTCACCGCCGCGGTGCTGGGCGGCATCGGCAGCATCCCCGGCGCCATGCTGGGCGGCGTGCTGCTGGGCCTGGCCGAAACCTTCGCGGCCGCCTTCATCTCCGCGCAGTACAAGGACATCGTGGCCTTCGGCCTGCTGATCCTCATCCTGCTGTTCCGCCCCAGCGGCCTGCTGGGCAAACCCGAAGTGGAGAAAGTCTGATGGCCAGCACGATCCGGAATGCCCTCGTGGCCGCGCTGGTCACGGCTGGCCTCACCATCCCGGTGCTGGGCCTGCAACTGGTGCGCGAAGGCACACGCACCCACATCGAGACCCACTGGAACCTGGTGCTGATCGCCTGCGCCGCCGTCTTCGTCATCCAGCTGCTGCGCCCGGCACTGGCGCGCGTCTTCGGCGGCCTCTCGTTCCGCGTGCCCGGCGCCGAAAGGCTCAACTTCGTCCACCGCACGCCCACCGGCCAGCGGGTGCTCGTTGCCCTGATCATCCTGGCCGCCATCGTCTGGCCCTTCTTCGGCAGCCGCAACCAGGTCGACATCGCCACCGTCGTGCTCATCTACGTCATGCTGGCGCTGGGGCTCAACATCGTGGTGGGCTTTGCCGGCCTGCTCGACCTCGGCTTCGTGGGCTTCTACGCCGTGGGCGCCTATACCTACGCCCTGCTCTACCAGTGGCTGGGCTGGGGCTTCTGGCAGGCGCTGCCCGTCTCCGGCGCCATGGCCGCGCTCTTCGGCTTCCTGCTGGGCTTTCCGGTGCTGCGACTGCGGGGCGACTACCTGGCCATCGTCACCCTGGGCTTTGGCGAGATCATCCGCCTGCTGCTCATCAACCTCACGGACTGGACCGGCGGCCCCGACGGCATTTCCGGCATTCCCAAGCCCACGGTGTTCGGCTATGAAATGAGCCGCAAGGCCAGCGAGGCCGGCGCCCAGACCTTCCACCAGCTGATGGGCTGGAAGTTCTCCAATCAGGACATGGTCATCTACCTGTACCTGATGGCGCTGGTGCTGGCGCTGATCACGCTCTTCGTGTCCAACCGGCTGGTGCGCATGCCGGTGGGCCGCGCCTGGGAAGCCCTGCGCGAGGACGAGATCGCCTGCCGCTCGCTGGGTCTCAATCCCACCCGCATCAAGCTCTCGGCCTTCACGCTGGGTGCCATGTTCGCCGGCTTTGGCGGTGCGTTCTTTGCCGCCCGCCAGGGCCTGGTCAACCCCGAATCCTTCACCTTCATCGAATCGGCGCTGATCCTGGCCATCGTCGTGCTGGGCGGCATGGGCTCGCAGCTGGGCGTCATCCTGGCCGCCATCATCCTGACCGTGCTGCCCGAAGTGGCCCGCGAGTTCGCCGACTACCGGATGCTGATCTTCGGTCTGGTGATGGTGCTGATGATGATCTGGCGTCCCGAGGGCCTGCTGCCCGTCAAGCGCCCGCACGTGGAGCTGACCCGATGAGCCACGATCCCATGAACGCCCCTGACAGCGCCCGCAAACCCGGCCCCCTGCTGGCCGTGCAGGACCTCACCATGCGCTTTGGCGGCCTGCTGGCCGTCGACGGCGTGTCGCTGACGGTTGCCCCCGACGAGATCTTCGCCATCATCGGCCCCAACGGCGCCGGCAAGACCACCGTCTTCAACTGCATCGGCGGCTTCTACCGGCCCACCGGGGGCAGCATCCGGCTGGATGGCCACGAGATCGCGGGCAAGCCCAGCCATCAGGTGGCCCGTCACGGCCTGGTGCGCACCTTCCAGAACGTGCGCCTCTTCAAGCAGCTCACCGTGCTGGAAAACCTGCTGGTGGCCCAGCACACCCAGGTGCAGAGCGGCCTGCTGGCGGGCCTGCTGCGCCTGCCCTCCTACCGCCGCGCCGAGGCCGAAGCCATCCGCCATGCCGCCCAGTGGCTGGACTTCATGGGCCTGCGCGAATACGCCAACCGCGAGGCCGGCAACCTGGCCTACGGCCATCAGCGCCGGCTGGAGATTGCCCGCTGCATGATCACCCGGCCGCGGCTGCTGATGCTGGACGAGCCCGCCGCCGGCCTCAACCCCCAGGAAAAGGTCGACCTGCAGGACCTCATCCGCCGGCTGCGCACCGAATTCAACGTGGCCGTGCTGCTCATCGAACACGACATGAAACTGGTGATGAACGTCTCCGAACGCATCCTGGTGATGGAGCACGGCAAGCCCATCATGACCGGCACCCCCGACGCCGTGCGCAACGACGAGCGGGTGATCAAGGCCTACCTGGGAGAAGCGTAAGACCATGGCTTCCAACCACACCACGGGCCAGCCCAGCGATGGCGCCGCCCCCATGCTGCAACTGGAAGGCGTCAGCACCTTCTACGGCCCCATCCAGGCGCTGGATGACGTGAGCCTCGTCGTGAACCGCGGCGAGATCGTCACCCTCATCGGCAGCAACGGTGCCGGCAAGACCACCCTGCTGATGACCGTCTGCGGCAACCCGCGCGCCGCCACCGGCCACATCCGCTTTGAAGGTCAGGACATCGCCCGGCTGGACACCCCGCAGATCATGCGCAACGGCATCGCCATCTCGCCCGAGGGCCGGCGCGTCTTTGCCGACATGACCGTCACCGAGAACCTGCAGATGGGCGGTTTCTTCCAGAACCGCGAAGACATCGAGGCCGGCCTGGAGCACGCCTTCCACCTCTTCCCGCGCCTGCGCGAGCGCGCCCACCAGCGTGCCGGCACCATGTCCGGCGGCGAACAGCAGATGCTGGCCATCGGCCGCGCCCTGATGTCGCGTCCGCGCCTGCTGCTGCTCGACGAGCCCACGCTGGGCCTGGCGCCGTTGATCATTGCCCAGATCTTCGAGATCATCCAGAAGATCCGCAGCGAAGGCGTCACCGTCTTCCTGGTGGAACAGAATGCCAACCGCGCCCTGCAGCTGGCCGACCGTGGCTACGTGCTGGAAAACGGCCGCATCGTGCTGGAAGACAGCGGCCAGAACCTGCTGGCCAACGACGACATCCGCAAGGCGTATCTGGGCGTCTGAACACAGACGCAGGAAGCGTGGGCACAGTTCAGCGCTGCCCACGGCGGACAGCAACACGTTGAAAGGCCGCAGAACAGAGCTGGTGCCTGCGCCAACCGGCTCAGACCGCCAGCCCGTCGACCTTCAAGCCATCAGCCCTTCCGCCCCAAAGCGCCGCAGCGCCTCGACACCCCGGATGTCGGCCGACTGCAGCGCATAGTCGAACTGCTGCAGACCGGCCAGGTCACGGCGGATCTGAGCCAGAATCTCCTGCTGGCGCGCACGTCGCTGCTGCCAGAAGGCGTTGTCGTCGGCTAGGGGAGGAATGATCTGATTCACGATCAGATGCCGACACGGAAGGTCGAAATGCTGCAGCTGCGCCACGGCGCGGCGCGTCTCGGCCAGCGGCAGCATCTCGGGAATCATCACCAGCACGATGGCGGTGTGGGCTGCATCGGTCAGCAGCCGGCCCGCCTCGGCAAACAGCTTCTGGCGACGCTCCAGAACATCCAGCGCCTGCCGCCAGCGCTCCTGCTTCAGCTCATCCGAAAACGGATGACGCTGGCCGCTCTTCTGCCAGAACGGCAGCGCGGCCTCGCGCAGCTTCTGCTGCTGCCCCTGCTGGGCCAGCAGCCCCTCGGTCCACGCGCCCATCATCTTCGGCAGCTCCAGCAGCCGCAGCGTGTGGCCGGTAGGTGCCGTGTCGAAGACCAGATGCTGAAAACCCTGCTGGCGCTGCTCCACCACATGACGGCAGATGGCCTCCAGCATGGCGGCTTCTTCAGCCCCCGGGGAGGATTTGGCCGCCTCCAGGTGCTCGCGCAGCCGGGGCAGCATTTCGGGACGGGCATAGGCCGCAATGGTCTTTTCCACCGCGGCAAAGTGCTCGTCCACCATCCGCGACGGATCCAGCTCCAGCGCCGACAGGTTGTCATCGAGGGCCCGGGCCGTGCCCGACAGCTTCTCCTGCAGCACGTCGCCCAGACTGTGGGCGGGATCGGTGGAGACCACCAGCACCTTGCGGCCCAGCGCCGCCAGCCGGCAGGCCAGGCTGGCGGCATGGGTGGTCTTGCCCACCCCACCCTTGCCGCCCACGAACAGCAGCGGCCTGTCTTGCAGCGATTGCAGCAGTCGGTCCATCAGCAGCAGCCGAAACGATCGAGCGGGGAATGCGGCATGCCCATGCGGGTATGCCACTCGTGGAACTCTTCCATCAGCAGCGGCTGCAGCTCCAGCGTATACCAGGTCATGGGATTGGGCACGCCCAGGCTCTCTGCAAACACCAGCAGCATGAACAGATCGCTTTCGTCCCGGTACGCGCGGCTGAGGGTACGCCGGTAGGGCGCATGGTAGAACTCATGCAGCCCTTCCGAGAACGCCTTGAAGCCCTCAAGCCACTTCTTCATCGCCGTCCTTGCGACCGGACCAGTTGCGCTTGAGCACCGAGATGCATTCCAGCGAGGCCAGGATCGAGCAGGCCAGGATCACCAGATCCAGCACCACCAGCAGCCAGTTGCCTTCGTCATAGAAGGACTTCAGCTGCAGCAGCAGCGCGATGACCGACACGAACAGCAGGAAGGCCATCGGGATCAGCGTGAACCACACCTTGCGACCGGCCTTCAGCAGCATCACCGTCACCACCAGCAGGGTCAGACCCGCCATCAGCTGGTTGGTGGTGCCAAAGAGCGGCCAGATCAGCATGCCGCCGTCGCCCTTCAGGCCGCCGGCACCAAAGGCCAGCAGCATGCAGCTGCCCACCGCCAGGAACGTGGCCACCCAGCCCTTCTGGAAGGACTTGATGTTGTAGATCTCGCCCCACTCCTGGAAGATGTAGCGCTGCAGGCGCACACCCGTGTCCATCGTCGTGCCGGCAAACAGCGCGGCCATCACCGTCAGCATGGTGGCCGACAGCGTGGGATCCAGCCCGATGCCGGCGTTCATCACGGCAGCACCGCCGTCGATGAAGGCGCCGATACCGCCCTTGCCGAAGGCCGAATACACGGCCTGCCAGTCAGCCAGCGTGGCAAAGCCTGCCGTGGCCACCAGAATGGCCGCCAGCGCCAGCATGCCCTCGCCCATGGCACCAAAGTAGCCCACGAAGCGGCTGTCCGGCTCGCGGTCCACCTGCTTGGAGGTGGTGCCGGTGGAGACCAGGCCATGAAAGCCCGAGATGGCGCCGCAGGCGATGGTCACGAACAGCAGCGGCATGATCGGCGGCGTGCCGGCCGGCACGTTCTCGTTGACGGCCGGGGCCACCACGGTGGGGTTCACCAGGAAGATGGCGGCATACAGCACCAGCAGACCCACGAAGAGCTGCAGGCCGTTGATGTAGTCACGCGGCTGCAGCAGCATCCACACCGGCAGCAGCGAAGCCACGGCCGCGTAGACGAACAGCAGGATGATCCACCATGCATTGGTGGGCAGGCCCATCATGTCCTCGGGCAGACGCAGCGGGAAGACCGGGCCCAGATAGATGAGCAGATAGAGCGCCACCACACCGATCAGCGACACCCAGAACAGGTTCATCTTGAAGCGGTAGATGCACTGGCCGATGATGAAGGCCACCACCAGCGCGCCCCAGACCGGCAGCACGGACGACGGCGTCTTGATCATCATCTGCGCGATGACCACGCCGAACACGGCGTTGACCATCAGCAGCAGCAGGAAGATCACCACCATGAACAGGCTGCGGGTGCGGCCATTGACCACCCGCCCGGCAATGGCGCCGATCGACAGCCCCCGGTTGCGCACACTGGCCCACACCGCCGACATGTCATGCACGCCAGCAATGAAGATGGTGCCGCACACCACCCAGACGAAGGCCGGCAGCCACCCCCAGATGACCGCAATGGCCGGCCCGACGATGGGCGCCGCCCCCGCCACCGACGTGAAGTGGTGCCCCCACAGCACATACTTGTTGGTCGGCACATAGTCGATGCCGTCCTGCATGGCATGCGAGGGCGTCTCGTAGTTCGGGTCGAGCTTGAGGATCTTCTGCGCAATGAAGCGCGAATAGACAAAATAGCCGGCTGCCATGAGGGCAAGGCCGGCGACCAACAGGGTGACTGCGCTCATGGCGCCTCCTTTGTCAGCGCCGTCGGAGCGATCGGCACGGGATGTTTGAAAACCGCCTGTGTGGCGCGCCCCCAAGGGGCACACCACGACATTGTCCAATTTTGTCAAACATTCATACCCGTGTGTACCGGGCCACCAAGGGGCCTGCACCCGGCACACGCTGCAGCAGTCACTTCAGGGAAAACCCTATGTGGCATCCGCCACAAATCACCAGCCGATGCCGACGTTTCTCAACGCGGCGTCGGTCAGGGTCATTCGGCTCGAAAGCCCGGTCCGTTCTGTCAGGCCTTCCCTTCACCCTCTGCCAGGGCCTGCAGGCACATCAGCAGCCACTGATGGCAACGCCCCACCGTGTCGATCTGCACCGCCTCGTCCGGCGAATGCGCGCCCGTGATGGTCGGGCCGAAGGAGATCATTTCCCAGTGCGGGTAATGGGTAGACAGAATGCCGCACTCCAGCCCAGCATGGATGGCCTTCAGCGGCGGCTGATGGCCAAAGACCTGCTCGCCCGTGCGCTGGAAGATCCGCACCAGCGGCGAATCCGGCTTCGGCAGCCAGCCGCCATAATCCGCCGAGTAGTCGGACTGCCCGCCGGCCAGCCGCACCACCGCAGCCATCCGGTCGGCCAGGTCCAGCTTCTGCGGCTCGGACGACGAGCGCAGCAGGCAGCTGATGTGCAGCGCACCGTCCTTGCAGCGGATGGCCGCCAGGTTGGTGGAGGTCTCCACCAGACCGGGCATGGACGGGCTCATCTGGTCCACCCCGTTGGGCAGCACCCGCAGCACATCCAGCAGCCACTGGGCATCCTCGATGACCTGCGTCACCTCCTCGGCCGGCTCCAGCACCAGCTCCAGCCCCTGGGAATCCTGCGCCAGCCCCTGACGAATCTCCGCCGCCAGCCGGGCCAGCATCTCGCGCACGGCCGTGGCAGCGGCCTCGTCCGGCAGGCCAATCAGCGCCTGCGCCTCCCGCGGAATGGCATTGCGCAGATTGCCCCCGCTCAGGTCGGCAATATTGATGGCCCCGATGGCCACCAGCACCTGCGCCAGAATGCGGATGGCATTGCCGCGCAGCCGGTGGATGTCCACCCCCGAGTGCCCGCCGCGCAGACCGCGCACCAGCAGCCGATACCCCGGCATCCGCACCGCCCGCGTGGCATACGGCAGGGTGTAGCTTCCATCCACACCGCCCGCGCAGCCAATGCACAGCTCGCCCTCGTCCTCGTAATCCAGATTGATGAGATAGTGGCCCTTCAGCCAGCCGCCCTGCAGCCCCTTCGCGCCCACCATCCCCGTCTCTTCCGACGACGTGAAGAGCGCCTCCAGCGGCGGATGCACCAGTGTCCTGTCGGCCAGCACGGCCAGAATCAGCGCCACCCCGATGCCATTGTCCGCCCCCAGCGTCGTGCCATCGGCCGTCACCCGGCCGTCCGCATGCACCTGCGTCGTGATCGGATCACGCGTGAAGTCGTGCACCTTGTCGGCATTCTTCTGCGGCACCATGTCCAGATGCCCCTGCAGGATCACCCCCGGCGCCCCCTCATGCCCGGCACTGGCCGGCTTGCGAACCCGGATGTTGCCCACCGCATCGCGCTCGGCCGACAGACCCAGCCGCGCCGCCTCGTCCAGCACGTATTGCTGAACGGCCTCCTCATGATGCGAAGGCCGCGGAATCTGCGTGAGCTGATGGAAATAGTGCCAGACCGATGCGGGCTGCAGATCGAGAATCGTGCTCATGCGGGGCTCCTGTAGGCTGCGCCAGGGCCCGGTGGCGTGAAAGCCGGAAATGGGGGCTGGCGCGGGGCTTGTTATGGGGATGGGGGTATTGTAGGCCCCGCCGGAAATCAGCCCCATGCACCGAAGGCCCCTGAGTGCCTCTTGCAAGTGTGCCTGGCACCGGGGCACAGGCAATGCCGCGACCCTGCGGCCAGACACAACAGCCCGGCGCTCCTCCCCCGCCGGGCCTCACGGGATTCCCTGGACCTGCCCAGAGAATCCCGTGGATCGATCACACGTGGATCGACTTGTAACGGAAGCGCTTGGGACGGGCTTCCTCGTCGCCCAGGCGGCGACGCTTGTCTTCCTCGTACTCGCGGTAGTTGCCGGCGAAGAACGTCCATTGCGAATCGCCTTCGGCCGCCAGGATGTGGGTGGCGATCCGGTCCAGGAACCAGCGGTCGTGCGAGATGACCAGGCAGCAGCCGGCGAATTCCAGCAGGGCGTCTTCCAGCGCCCGCAGGGTTTCCACGTCCAGGTCGTTGGAGGGTTCGTCCAGCAGCAGCACGTTGCCGCCTTCCAGCAGGGTCTTGGCCAGGTGCAGGCGGCCGCGCTCACCCCCGGACAGCTGTCCCACCAGTTTCTGCTGGTCGGGGCCCTTGAAGTTGAAGCGGCCGATGTAGGCGCGCGACTGCATCTCGAACTTGCCGACGTTCATGATGTCCAGACCGCCCGAGACGTCTTCCCAGACGGTCTTGTCGCTCTGCAGCGATTCGCGCGACTGGTCCACGTAGGCGATGTGCACGGTGTGGCCGATCTTGATCTCGCCACTGTCGGGCTTCTCGCGTCCGGTGATCATCCGGAAGATGGTCGACTTACCGGCACCGTTGGGGCCGATGATGCCGACGATGGCGCCCGGCGGGATCTGGAAGCTGAGGTTGTCGATCAGCAGGCGGTCGCCGTAGGCCTTGGAGACGTTCTGGAACTCGATGACCTGATCGCCCAGGCGCTCGGCCACGGGGATGAAGATCTCCTGCGTCTCGTTGCGGCGCTGGTATTCGTAGGACGACAGTTCATCGAAGCGGGCCAGACGGGCCTTGCTCTTGGCCTGACGGCCCTTGGCGTTCTGGCGCACCCATTCCAGCTCCTTCTTCAGGGCTTTCTGGCGGGCCGATTCGGCCGCTTCTTCCTGCTTCAGGCGGTTGCTCTTCTGGTCCAGCCACGAGCTGTAGTTGCCGCGCCAGGGAATGCCGCTGCCCCGGTCCAGTTCCAGGATCCATTCGGCGGCGTTGTCCAGGAAGTAGCGGTCGTGGGTGACGGCCACCACGGTGCCGGTGAACTTCTGCAGGAACTGCTCCAGCCAGTCCACGCTCTCGGCGTCCAGGTGGTTGGTGGGCTCGTCCAGCAGCAGCATGTCGGGGCGCGACAGCAGCAGGCGGCACAGGGCCACGCGGCGCTTCTCGCCACCGGACAGGTTGCCGATCTTGGCATCCCACGGCGGCAGGCGCAGGGCATCGGCCGCCACTTCCAGCTGCAGCTCGATGTTGTCGGTGCCGGCGGCCTGGATGATGGCCTCGTACTTGGCCTGCTCGGCGGCCAGTGCGTCGAAGTCGGCGTCCGGCTCGGCATAGGCGGCGTAGATCTCTTCCAGCTTCTGCTTGGCCTCGACGATCTCGCCCAGACCGCCCTCGACGGCCTCGCGCACGGTCTGCTCGGGATCCAGCTGCGGCTCCTGCGGCAGGTAGCCCACCTTGATGCCCGGCATCGGCATGGCTTCGCCGTCGATCTCCTTGTCGAGGCCGGCCATGATCTTGAGCAGCGTGGACTTGCCGGCGCCGTTGGTGCCGAGCACGCCGATCTTGGCGCCCGGGAAGAAGCTCAGGGAAATATCCTTCAGGATCTGGCGCTTGGGTGGCACGGTCTTGCTCACCCGGTTCATCGTGTATACGTATTGGGCCATGTAGCTGCGGCAGCCAGCGCTGCCGGAAAATGAAGCGGACCGGACAGGAAAAGTCTCAGGCCGCCCGCCGTGCGGACGGCGGCGGGAGCTTTTCGATGAGGAAAGCGAACGGCGCCGGCAGTGTTCGCCATGGCCGAGGCGCCCTGAAGGGCACACGGCACGGAACACCCGGCCATGCCGGGAAGGGCCCGGAACGGCCCTGCCTGCGGGGGGATTATCGCAGACGGCCCGCCGGCAGCCAAACCCCGATCACTTCCGGGAAGGCGGCAGGCAGCGGCACTCGCGCAGCGTCTGCGCGGCAGGAACGGGCAGCACGGCGGAAGACTGCGCCGGCACCACGGCCATACAGCCGCGCGGTCCGAAGCGCAGCTGCATGATGAAAGGCTGGGGTTTGCCGCGCCGGCCGTCCAGGATCTGGCCGTCGGGCCCACGCAGGAAGGTCTGGTCCAGCACCAGGTCGCTGCTGTCGACGAAGGCGGCCTCGCCCAGCATCACGCGACGGCCGCTGTAGCGCTCGGCCATGGTCTCGATGGCGGCCAGGCAGGCATGGTTGGTCTGCGCGGCCAGCCGTGCATGCGGCAGGTCGGACAGCGAAGCGCCCGGATCCTGCCGAAGCATTTCCGCCAGCTGCTCGCGGCGGTCGGCCTCGACATCTTCACGGGCGCCTTCCCGGATGGCTTTCTGCTCCAGGGATTCCCGCTTGCCCCCTTCCCCGCTGGTCAGCGACGCGCATCCGGTCAATGCGGCCGACAGCAGCAACACGACAGCCAGGGCACGACGGGAAGACACGGCGGACAAGGAAGAAGGCAGCAGGGAAAACGTCATGGCAGCACGAACTTGGAAGTCTGGGCGGGAGAGCGCACCAGCTGCGGGTCGGACAGGCCGGCCTGCGCGGCGCCACCCAAGGCCTTGGTGCTGGCCGTGGCGGGGCACTGGCCGTACTGGCGGTGATGCAGCGCGGCGGCCAGCAGCCGCTCGTTCGGGTCGCCCAGCTGGTGCTCCAGGTCATCGGCCACCTTGCAGGTCGGCTCGAAGCCTGCGTCGAAGCCACCGACGCCCTTGTCGTTGACGCCGTTGAATTCGATAGGGAAGTATGACATACCGCAGTTGTCATGCGCGGTAAAGCCGTAGGGCTTGCCGCAGGTGGTATTGCCGATCTGCACCACTTCCACGTCCACGCCGCGCAGGCCGTTGATCAGCGATTCGCTGGCCGAGCAGGTGTTGTTACCCGTCAGCACGTAGACACGCTTCAGCCCCAGGTTGGGCAGGGTCTGGCCGTAGCGGGTGTTGGTGCCTTCGGTGCCGCTGGTCACCGTCAGGAAGCGCATCAGGCTCTCGTCCTTGCGGCGCTTGTCGTTGTACTGCAAGCGCTCGAAGACCTTGTCCTTGGTCAGTGTGGGATCGCTCAGCATGTAGGCCAGCTGCGCCGACTGGTACAGGTAGCCGCCGCCGTTGTAGCGCAGGTCCACCACCACGTCCTGCACCTGCTGGCCCTGCATTTCGGTCACGGCCTTCACCAGCTGCGCCTCGGCCAGCAGGTTGAAGCCATTGAACAGCACGTAGCCCACCTTGACGCCCCCGGCACCGTCGATCACCCGGGTAGTCTGCACGGGCGGGGCGGTGTACTGGCCAGCGCTCAGATTGGCCGTTCGGTTCTGTTCGCCCCCTTCCACCGGACGGAACTCGAAGCCGGTGTTCTCGCCCTCGTTGGCCTTGAAGAGCACGCGATTCAGCTCATCGACTTCTTCCTGCACCTCGGTGTTCACCACATCGATGCGCTTGCCGGCCGCCGTGACGACCCACAGCAACCGGTCACCCCGGGCCACATTCAGGCGCTCGGCCGGGGTACCCGGGGTCACCAGCGTCACCCGCACATCACGCGGCACCTCGCTCTTCAGAACGCCCAGGTCCACACCATAGCCGCTGACGGCCCCCGCCTGCGACTGTGCCTTCCAGTCGGCCGTGGGCATGGCAAAGCTGAAACGGTCCTTGCGTGCGCCGTTGGCGTTCTTCTGGGGCGAGAGCAGGTCACGGAACCAGCTGCTCATGCCGTCCTGATAGGTTGCCTGCGTGTAGATCGGCGGCACCACCAGGGAGGCTGGCATCTCCTGATACCAGAGGTAGTTCTCCTGCAGGTAGGCCCGCACGAAGCTCTGCTCGATCAGCCGCGAGCCCGAGCGATAGCCCGACAGGAGATTGCCCTGGGCATCTCGCGCCAGCGAGTTCTCGGGTGCGCACTGGTTGGCCAGCTGCGTCGACGATCCCAGCAGGATGGCCGAGCCCACCGCCGGATCGACGGCAGCCGCGGGCGTGGGCGCCGCGCCACCGCCGCCACCACCACCACAGGCAGCAAGCGCCGTGGCCAGCAGCGCGGAAACAGCCGAAAGGGAGAATTTCGTGGCGTTCATGCAACGATCATGGCGAAAGCCACCATGACCTGCAATGTACATCGTCACGCTTGCTGCCGGATGGTTCCCCATGGCCGCCGGACGCAGGCGGAGGCAGGCGGGGGCCGCGGGCGAACGCCTGGCCCACCGAGGTGGGCCGCCCCGGTCAGGCCATCAGGCAGCCGGCATCAGGCCTCGCCGGCCAGGCCTCCATCCTCACCCGGAAGGTTGTCGGCCGGGTGCAGCGGTGGCAGGCCCAGGATCATGTCCGAAGCCTTCTCGGCGATCATCAGCGTGGACGCGTTGGTGTTGACCGAGGGCAGCGACGGCATGATCGAGGCATCGACCACGCGCAGGCCCTGCAGGCCATGAACGCACAGCTGGTGATCGACCACCGAATCCCGACGGTAGGCCGGCCCCATGCGGCAGGTGCCCACCACGTGGTAGACCGTGGCCCCGGTCTCGCGGGCAAAGTCCAGCAGTTCCTCGTCGGTCTGATATTTGTCGCCTGGCACTTCTTCCTGGGCCACGAAGGGGGCCAGGGTGGAGGTCGACATCATCTTCCGACCCAGGCGGATGCCGTCGATCAGCACCCGCTGGTCGCGCTCGTCCGTCAGGTAGTTGGGCTGGATGCGCGGCGCATCGAAGGGGCTGGCCGTGCGGGCCTGCACGCTGCCCCGGCTTTCCGGCCTGCCCTGCCAGATGCCCAGCGTCATGCCCGGCCAGCCATCCAGCAGGCCCACCACGCCGCCGCGGAAGCTGGCCGGCGCAAAAACGAATTCCAGGTCGGGACGCTCGATCTCCGGCCGGCTACGCCAGTAGGTGTAGGCCATGGAGGCGCTCAGCGACAGGACGTTGGGGCGCCCCCGCATCCATTTGACGAACTCGCTGATGAGCCGGGGGCTGAGCACCACTTCGTTGATGCTGACCACATAGCGCAGCCGCGACACCAGACGGACGCGGTAATGGTCCTGCAGGTTCTGCCCCACGCCAGGCAGATCGGCCACCAGCGGCACGCCCAGCGATTCGATGAGGGAACGGTCCCCCACGCCCGAGATCTGCAGGAGCTTGGGTGTGCTGACCGCCCCGGCGGCCAGGATGACCTCACGGTTGGCCCGAATGGTCTGCTCCTGCCCCCGCGGACCGCCCCGGACGCAGCGCACGCCGACGGCGCGGGTGCCCTCGAACAGGATGCGGCTGACATGGGCGCGCGTGCGGACTTCCACATTCGGACGCTGCATGGCAGGCTTCAGGAAGGCCCGTGCCGAACTGCAGCGCCGTCCGTTGTGGATGGCCCGCTGCAGGTAGCCGCCCCCCGTGTGGACCATGCCGTTGTAATCGTCGGTGAGCGGAATGCCCAGTTCGGACAGTCCGTTGACGAAGGCGTCACAGATGGGGTGCGACCAGTCCTGGTCGGTGATGTGCAGGCTGCCGGAGCGCCCGCGAAAGCGGTCGTCCCCCACGCCGATCTTGCGTTCGGAACGCATGAAATACGGCAGGATCTCCAGATAGGACCAGCCCGGATTGCCAGCCGCTGCCCAGTCGTCGTAGTCCTGTCGCTGCCCGCGCACGTGCGACAGGCCGTTGATGGAGCTGGAGCCACCCAGCACCTTGCCCTGCGGCAGGCGGAAGCGCCGGTTCACCACCGGCCCGGGCTCCACGGCGTAGTCCCAGGTCAGGCGGCGGCTGTGCACATTCCAGACATAGCCGACCGGCAGATGGATCAGCGGGCTCCAGTCACGTCCGCCCGCCTCCAGCACGCAGACACTGGCCCCGGTGGCACTCAGGCGATCGGCCAGCAGGCAACCTGCCGTTCCGGCACCCACCACCACATAGTCGAACCTGGCGTCCTCATCCGTCCCGATAGCCATTATCCGCTCCGCAACAACCCACCGGAATCGACGGGGGCTAAACGATATACCGATAAACCGTCGATAACCGGATCATCGATTAAATTCATCAATAATTGCAATAAAACTTACAAATTTACAGATTATCACGCTGCAGAAACGGCGTCTGTACGCGCCCTATCGCAGCACCAGATTGTCGCGGTGAATGAGTTCCACGCCTTCGATGAATCCCAGGATCGACTCGATGCGTGAGGACGGCTGCCCCGCCAGTCGCCGGGCGTCGGTGGCGGCGTAGTTCACCAGGCCCCGCGCCAGTTCCCGGCCATCGTTCGACAGCACCGCCACCAGGTCGCCCCGGGCGAACTCGCCCTGCACGGCCGTGACGCCCACCGGCAGCAGGCTTCCGCCGTGGGCACACAGTGCTTCCTCGGCCCCGGCATCCACCACCACATGACCATGCAGCTGCAGGTGGTCGGCCATCCAGGTCTTGCGAGCCGCCAGGCGGGCGGTCTGCGCCACGAAGCGCGTGCCGATCGACTCACCGGCCTCCAGCCGCAGCAGGACGTCGGGTTCATGCCCGGAGCAGACGATCGTCGAGGTACCGCTGCGGGCTGCCCGTCGCGCTGCCAGCACCTTGGTCAGCATCCCGCCCGTGCCCACGGCGCTACCCGCGCCACCGGCCATCTGCTCCAGCGCCGGGTCGCCGGCCTGCACCTCGAGCAGCAGCACCGCGTTCGGATCACGCCGGGGATCGGCCGTGAACAGACCGTCCTGGTCCGTGAGAATGACCAGCCAGTCGGCCTCGATGAGGTTGGCCACGAGCGCGCCCAGCGTGTCGTTGTCACCCACCTTGATCTCGTCGGTCGTCACCGAGTCGTTCTCGTTGATGACCGGCACCACGCCCAGCGCCAGCAGCGTCTTCAGCATGGAGCGTGCGTTCAGGTAACGCCGGCGGTCAGCCAGGTCTTCATGGGTCAGCAGCACCTGCGCGGTCTCGATGCCGTGGCGCTGGAAGGCGTTCTCGTAGGCCTGGGCAATGCCCATCTGACCAATGGCGGCCGCGGCCTGCAGCTGGCGCACCTCGCGCGGCCGTTTCTTCCAGCCCAGCCGTTTCATGCCTTCAGCAATGGCACCTGAGGACACCAGCACGATCTCGGGCAGGATCCGTGCGCCGTCGTCGGATTCGTGCGCGGCATGATGCCGGCGGTGTCCGGCCGCTGCGCCTTCCGCGTGAGGCTCATGGCCGCCTGCGTGCTCGCCCTGCGTATCGGCATGGGCGGCAGCGGCCGCCCGCGCCCGCAGTGCCGCCACCTGGTCGGCCCAGTGGTTCAGCGCCTGCTGGTCCACGCCCTGCCCGCCGCGTGTCACCAGCGACGAACCCACCTTGATCACCAGTCGCTGCGCGGGCATGGCGTTCTTCATGGCTCAAAACTTCCTTGCAATCCCGTCATCCGGCCCCGGAAAGCGGCATGCCCGCCCGGGCCCGGCACATCAGCCGGACAGAAGAATCCCCCCGGCCCTGCCTGGCATCCCGATCAGGACGTCGGCCCTTCCTCGGCCTGTTGGCTGCTCGCCTCAGCGGCCCCAGCCTCGCCGTTCACCACCTCGGCGGCGTTTTCCCGGTCAAAGCGCACGTCGGGGTCAACATCCTCGGGCGGACGCAGCGACTCCAGATAGTCCCAGATGGCATAGCACAGCTCACGGCAGCCCTGGCCGGCAATGGCCGAGATGCAGTACACCGGCCCCTGCCAGTCCAGTTCCTTCACCAGTCGCTCGCGCACCTCGTCCACGGCCTCGGGCGACATCATGTCCACCTTGTTCAGCACCAGCCAGCGCGGCTTCTCGTAGAGCTCCGGATCATACTTGCGCAGCTCTTCCACGATCGTCTTCGCCTCGTCCACCACGTCGCGGTCCGGGTCGAAGGGGAAGATGTCCACCAGATGCAGCAACAGCCGCGTGCGCTGCAGGTGCCGCAGGAAGCGGTGCCCCAGCCCGGCGCCCTCGGCTGCCCCGCCGATCAGCCCCGGCACGTCTGCCACCACGAAGCTGCGCCCGTCTTCCACGCGAACCACGCCCAGATTGGGGTGCAGCGTGGTGAACGGATAGTCGGCCACCTTCGGACGGGCGTTGGAGACCTGCGAGATGAAGGTGGACTTGCCCGCGTTGGGCATGCCCAGCAGACCCACGTCAGCCAGCACCTTCAGCTCCAGCTTCAGCCGACGCTCCTCGCCCGGCCAGCCCGGCGTGGACTTGCGCGGCGCGCGGTTGGTGCTGCTCTTGAAATGCAGGTTGCCCAGACCACCGTCACCACCCTTGGCCAGCACCACCCGCTCGCCGTGGGTGGTCAGGTCAAAGAGCAGCTCGCCCGTGTCCTCGTCATGGATCTGCGTGCCCACCGGCATGCGCAGCACGATGTCGTCGCCACCCTTGCCGTACTGGTCCGAGCCCCGGCCGTTCTCGCCCCGGCGCGCCTGGTACTTGCGGGTATAGCGGAAATCGATCAGCGTGTTGATGTTGCGATCGGCCTCGGCCAGGATGGAACCGCCCCGGCCGCCATCGCCGCCATCGGGCCCACCATACGGGATGAACTTCTCGCGGCGAAACGAGGCCGCCCCGTTGCCGCCGGCCCCGGCGATCACCTCGATCCGGGCCTCGTCGATGAATTTCATGGCTCACTCCTGCCGGGGAAGGCCCGGACGGGACTTTTCCTGAGACTGAAGCCCGGGGCGGATCCCGCGGATCTCCAGGGGCTTCATGGGAACTGCCCCATGCGGCACCTCACAACGGGCTCAGGCACGGGCAGCAGAATCTTACAAAAATAACAGCAAACGCCTGCCGTCGTGGCAGCAGGCGAAAAAAAAGCCCCGGAAGCACCGGGGCCTTGGCGGAAGGCGAAGCGCCCTCAGGCAGCGTCTGCCAGCGCCGGGGTGATGCTCACCACCTTGTTGCTCTTCGGGCCGGTGATGCCGAAGGTGACCACACCGTCCATCAGCGCGAACAGGGTGTGATCCTTGCCCATGCCGACGTTGCGACCAGCGTGCACACGGGTGCCGCGCTGACGCACGATGATGGAGCCAGCCGAGACAAACTGGCCGCCATAGGCCTTGACGCCCAGCATCTTGGGCTTGGAATCGCGGCCGTTTCGCGTGGAGCCGCCGCCTTTCTTCTGTGCCATGTCAGATTACCTGCACGAAATGTCCTGTCGCCCGAACAAGGCAGGGACAGGACGGGTTGATCGGTCCCGTTCGCCTCAGGCGGCTGCGGGTGCCTCGGCCTTGGCCGTGCCCAGCTCGGACGACACCTGCGTGATGAACAGCTCGGTGTAGTTCTGGCGATGGCCCTGGCGCTTCTGATAGTGCTTGCGCCGCCGCATCTTGAAGATGCGCACCTTCTTGTGACGTCCCTGAGACAGCACGACAGCCGACACGCTTGCGCCACCCACCAGCGGCGCACCGATCTTCACCTTGTCACCGTCGTAGACGGCGAGCACCTGGTCGATCTCGATGCCGGCTCCGATGTCTGCGGATATCTGTTCTACCTTGATTTTCTCGCCGGCTGCAACCTTGTATTGCTTGCCACCGGTTTTTATGACCGCGTACATGGAAACCTCCAAAGAACACACCTCCCCACCCGGGAAGGCGCAACCTGAAATTATAGAATCGGCCTGCCTTGGCAGTCAAACATCCGGCTGAGGCACCACGCCCTCACAGCCACAGCCACAGCCACAGCCACAGCCACAGCCACAGCCACAGCCACAGCCTCAGCCTCAGCCACAGCCACAGCCCCGGACTCGGGGGCGCATGCCCGAAAAGGCACATCCCTCCCTGCGACGCTCCAGGATTCGGTCACCCAGCCCCTTGAAACCCCTCCCACACCCCCTGAAAAGCGCCCCATTCCGGAAGAATCGGCCACTGCCGATCGGCATCGGCCATCCGCCCATATAATCAGGTCTTTCCCAGGGCCTGCCCGTCTGGCAACGTGGCATCATTCCGGGCGCTCCTGCCATCAGGCAGGGCCCCTTGCCGGAACCGGGCACCTTGGTCAGGCCAACGCACAACAGCTTCCCATCTTGAAACCCTACGACGCCTATCCGATCATCTCTGAAGATCTCGCCGAAGTCGATCGGGTCATCAAGGAGCGCCTCGACAGCCCCGTCGCCCTGATCCGCACCATCGCCACCTACATCATCAGTGCAGGCGGCAAGCGGCTCCGGCCCGTGCTGCTCACGCTCTTCGCCCGCGCTCTTGGCTACGGACAGACCGAACAGCAGCGTGCGCAGGGTCACCACTGGCTGATGGCCGCGGTGGTCGAATTCATCCATACCGCCACCCTGCTGCACGACGACATCGTCGACGAATCCACCCTGCGGCGGGGTGCCCCCACCGCCAACGCCCAGTTCGGCAATGCCGCCTCGGTGCTGGTCGGCGACTTTCTCTACTCCCGCTCGTTCCAGATGATGGTGGAAGTCGAGCAGCTCCACATCCTCAAGACCCTGGCCGACGCCACCAACGTCATCGCCGAGGGCGAGGTGCTGCAGCTGCTCAACTGCAACGACCCCGACGTGGACGAGGCCGCCTACCTGCAGGTCATCCGCTTCAAGACCGCCAAGCTCTTCGAAGCCTCGGCGCGCATCGGCGCCGTTCTGGCCGGCGCCACGCCCGAGCTGGAAGATGCCGCCGCGGCCTACGGCCGACACCTGGGCACCGCCTTCCAGATCATCGACGATGTGCTCGACTACTCCGGCGAGAGCGAGACCCTGGGCAAGAACATCGGCGACGACCTGCGTGAGGGCAAGGCCACCCTGCCGCTCATCCGCGTGATGGAAGTGGGTTCGCCCGAAGACCGCGAGATCGTCCGTCAGGCCATCCTGAACGGCGAGACCGAGCACTTCGACATCATCCATCAGGCCATCCAGCGCTGCGACGCCCTCGGCTACGCGCGCCAGCTGGCCGAACAGGAAGCAAACCGGGCACATGCGGCTTTGGCGCAAATGCCCCCCTCCCAATATCGCGAAGCTCTGGTATACTTATCTTCTTACTCGGTTTCGCGCAACATGTAGTATCATTGCGGCAAGCCATTCGGGGTGTAGCTTAGCCTGGTAGAGCGCTACGTTCGGGACGTAGAGGCCGGAGGTTCGAATCCTCTCACCCCGACCAGGACATCAAAAAGCCGGATCGTGCCATGTGCCGATCCGGCTTTTTTCATTTCAGCCCCGTGCGGGCTCCTGCCCTCCTGCCCTCCTGTCCTCCTGTCCTGCCAGCTCCCAGCTCCCAGCTCCCAGCTCCCAGCTCCCAGCTCCCAGCTCCCAGCCAGTCTCTGTCAACGCACGCGCTTATATGTAAAAAAATCTTGTCGAGCGCGCCCGATTGCGTGAACATGGCGAAACAGGAAATGGCCCTGCCCATAGAGGGGGCATTCAAGGAGGCGCTTGCCATGACACGCATGAACCTGGACGCCAGATCCGTCCATCACCGCCCACGTCACCTTGCCCTGCTTCCGCTGGGCGTCCTGCTCGCCAGCGCCCTCAGCGGCATTCCTGCTGCCCTGGCGGTCGACCAGCCTCCCATCAAGCTGGTCAACCATGAAGTGCCCCAGATCGAAAGCCTTCCCCCCGGCCCCTATCGGGATCTGGTCGAGTATGGCCATGAGCTGAGCGCACGCACCTTCGCCGTCATCGGCCCCGAGGTCAGGAACAGGAAGATGCGCTTCGCGGGCAACAACCTGGCCTGTACGTCCTGCCATCAGGAGGACGCCACCAAACCCTTCGCCATGCCGTGGATCGGGGTCACGGCGGCCTTTCCGCAGTATCGAGGGCGCGAAGACGCCATCAGCACCGTCGAGGAGCGTGTCAACGGCTGCCTGGAACGCAGCATGAACGGCAGGCCCCTGCCCTTGGGCTCGCGCGAGATGAAGGCCTATGTCACCTACATCGCCTTTCTGTCGCGAGGCATTCCGGTCGGCATGGCAGTCGAGGGAGCTGGCATGGTCAAGAGCAAGATGCCGAACCGACGCGCAGACCCCGAAGCGGGGGCCAAGGTCTACCAGGAACACTGCGTCGCCTGCCATGGCGCCAACGGCGCAGGCCAGCGTGTCGGCAAGGTCGGCGATGCCCAGGGCTACCTGTTCCCACCCCTTTGGGGACCGGACACCTTCAACAATGGCGCCGGCATGAACCGGATGATCATGGCCACGCGCTTCATCAAGCACAACATGCCCCAGGGCGCCAGCTTCGACGCTCCCCAGCTGACGGATGACGAGGCCTACGACGTGGCAGCCTACATGCTGTCCAGGCCGCGTCCCAAGAAAGCCCATCTGGATCGGGACTTCCCGGCGCGCTGGAACAAGCCGGTCGATTCCGCGTTCCCGCCCTACATGCTGGGCGCCACGCCTGACCAGCACCGCTATGGCCCCTTCCCGCCCTTGGTGGAGAAACAGAAAGCCATGGCAGCCGAACTGCGCGCCAAGGCCGAAGCAGCGAAGAAACGCTGAAGCAGCCGAGCCGAGGGATCTCCGGGGAATACGGGAGGCCTCCTGCCTCCCAACATCTGATGCACAATAATGACTCTCGTTAACGTTAGCATCCTCAAGCCCAGGAGACCGATCCCATGCTGCAACCTTCCCGTATCGCCCTGGCCGTGGCCACCGCGCTGGCCTGCGGCACTGCCCTGGCAGCCCCCACGGGCAAGCCCGGCCCCGCACCCTCCAAACCCGTCAGCCTCGACGCCTCCGACTTCAAACCCACCAGCGGCTGCGAAAAGCTGGAAGGCTACGACCCCCAGTGGGCCAATCACGGCGACGACTACGGCCTGAATCAGCCTGAAGCCAAAGCCGACAAGCCGAAAGGCGACAAGGACAAGAAACCCCAGTACGTCTGGGGCTTCTATCAGATGCATGAACATGACGGCACCCTGTATGCCGCCTTCGGCGGCAAGATGGCCAGGAACATCACCCCGGGCGCCCTGGTGGCGCTGGATGCCGACACCCTGGCCCTGAAGAACACCATCAAGCTGCCCTTTGCCACCCATGCCCTGGCCCTCAGCCAGGACGGCGAGCGCGCCATTGCCACGCACACCTACGTCAACGCCTTCAGCCTGGTGAACCTGGCCGATGGCAAGATCACCTGCCGCAAGGCCGACACCGACGTGAAGGGCCAGAAGTATCGGGGCCGCTACGTCGTGCTGGATGAAGCCGGCAACTTCTACATCAACTACAACACCTTCGCGCCCGGCAAGCCGCCCAGCTACCTCATGAAGTACACCCCGGAAGGCGAGCACGCACCGGGATTTGCCGTGCAGTCCATCGGCAACGGTCTGGTCATCCCGCTGGCCTACCTGGATGGCCGGGTACTGACCGGCACCCATGGCGTGACAGCCGTGGACCCGAAGACCGGAGCCACCACCCCGCTCACCGGCATGGACGAGGGGCTCAACGTCTACAACTATGTGGCGGGTCCCGGCAAGCAGCTGCTGGCCAGCGTCTACGGCGTGGGCGCACTGCCCAACCTGCTGCTCATCGATCCGGCCACCGGGGCGCGCAGCAGCCTGCTCACCGGCAGCGGCACCGTCGAGGTGGGCTATTCACCTGAATCCGGACAGGTCTTCTCCACCAACTACGAAAGCCACACCCTCACCGTGGCATCCCTGCCCGCCCAGGCCACAGGCTTCGTGCCGGGCCAGTTCGTCAACATTGCCTTCCAGGATGCGCCGTCCAACCTGCACGTGCGCCACACCGCCAAAGGCACCGATGTCTACCTGACCACCAAGGACTGGGAAGGCGGCAATGCCACCCGGGGCGCCCGCCTGCATCGCGTTCACATCGCGCCTTCCGTGCAGGGCATTGATGGCCTGGACAAGCCCGACGCCTGCACCGTCACCACCTTCGACATGCGGGATCGCTCGGTCTCGGCCCCGGTTGCCTGCAAGCTGCTGGATCCGAAGGCCACCTGGAAAGTCGAATACGAGCGCGCCGGGAAGAAACTGCCCGACCTGCAGAAAAGCCTGCGCAGGGCCGTCACGTCCGAGCAGGACGCCAAGGTCAAGCTGAAAAAAGCCCAGGCCAAGGCCCGCAATCAGCCCGGCAAGGCCAACACCCAGGCCGTGAAGGACGCCCAGCAGGAAGTGAAGCAGGCTCAGATGCTGCAAGGCTTCCTGAAAGACCAGATGCCGGCCGCCGAATCCGGCCTGAAGATCTTCCAGCGCATGGCCGGCCAGTAAGCCCCGGCCAGACCTTCCGGGTATCATGCCCGGACTCGTCTGACCCAGGGAACCTCGCGTTCCCTTTTCATGTTTGCGGGAAGGGAGCCGACACGGACCCGCAGGTCCGCAGGTCCGCAGGTCCATGGTCGCAGTGTCCTTCCCGCCCATTCAGGAGATCCTCATGAGCCAAGTCACCCTCGCCGGCAATCCCATCAAGGTTGGCGGCACCTTCCCCGCCAAGGGCAGCAAGGCCCCCGCCTTCACGCTCACCACTGGTGAGCTGGGCGAAGCCACGCTGGCCACCTACGCCGGCAAGCGCAAGGTGCTCAACATCTTCCCCAGCGTCGACACCGGCGTCTGCGCCGCCTCGGTGCGCCACTTCAACCAGGACGCCGGCAAGCTGGCCAACACCGTCGTGCTGTGCATCTCGGCTGACCTGCCCTTTGCCCAGGCCCGCTTCTGCGGCGCCGAAGGCCTGTCCAACGTCGTGATGCTGTCCTCCTTCCGCAACCCGGAATTCCGGACCGCCTACGGCGTGAACATCGAGAACGGCCCGCTGGCCGGCCTGTGCGCCCGCGGCGTGGTGGTGCTGGATGAGAACGACCAGGTGCTGTACAGCCAGCTGGTGTCCGAGATCAAGGACGAGCCCGACTACGCCGCCGCGCTGGCTGCCCTGTAAGCCCTCTGCGTGCCGGACGGGGACGTGAACCTCTCCGTCCGCCCCGCAGAAGACGATCCCGGTGTCCGAGCCCAGCCGCGCGGCACCGGGATCCCGTTCATGGTGTCGAATATCATTGAGCGGGCGTTGCAAGCCACGAAGGCTTGCGTAACCCCGATTCCCATCGCGCTCACACCATGGCCATGTCCCTTCCCAGCCGCCTGCCGGATGTCGGCACCACCATCTTCAGCACCATGTCGGCCCTGGCCGCTCAGCACGGTGCCGTCAACCTGGGTCAGGGCTTTCCGGACTTCGACTGCGATCCGGCTCTGGTGGAAGCCGTCAGCCGCGCCATGCGCGCCGGCCACAACCAGTACCCGCCCATGCCCGGCTGGCCGGCCCTGCGTCAGGCCGTTGCCCGAAAGATCGCGACCTGCCACGGTCACGCCTACGATCCCGACACCGAGATCACCCTCACCGCCGGTGCCACCCAGGCGCTGTTCACCGCCATCCTGGCCGTCACCCGCCCCGGCGATGAGGTCATCGTGCTGGACCCGTGCTACGACAGCTACGTGCCCGCCATCCGCATGGCTGGCGCCGTCCCCGTGCGCGTGCCGCTGCAATCCGGCAGCTTCGCACCGGACTTCGAGCGCATCGCCGCCGCCCTCACGCCCCGCACCCGGCTGCTCATCATCAACTCGCCGCACAACCCCAGCGGCACGGTCTGGACGGCCCAGCAGATGCAGCAGCTGCAGACGCTGCTGGCCCCCACCAACGTGCTGCTGCTCAGCGACGAGGTGTACGAACACATGGTCTTCGACGGCCAGCCGCACCAGAGCGTTTCCCGGTACCCGGAGCTGGCCGCCCGCAGCCTGGTCGTCTCCAGCTTCGGCAAGACCTTTCACGTCACCGGCTGGAAGGTGGGCACCGTGGCCGCCCCGGCCGCACTGACGGCGGAATTCCGCAAGATCCACCAGTTCAACGTCTTCACCGTCAACACTCCCATGCAGGCCGGCCTGGCCGACTACCTGCAGCATCTGGAACACAACCCGCAGGATCCGGGCCACTACCTGAACCTGTCCGCCTTCTATCAGCGAAAGCGCGACCTGTTCCGACAGGGCCTGGCGGGTACAGGCTTCCGGCTGCTGGATTGTGCCGGCACCTATTTCCAGGTCGTGGACGTGACCGACCTGTTGCAAGACAAAGCTCTGCGCGCAGGTGTGCTGGAACAGCGCAGCGACACATCAGCCGCTCCGACGGTCACGGACCACGGCAACAGCGGCAGCACGCCGAATCATCCCGTTGACGGGCAGCGCCCCGCTCATTCGTCGGACGCCCCCACCGAAGCCGCCTTCTGCGAATGGCTCACCGCCCACATCGGCGTGGCCGCCATCCCGCTGTCACCCTTCTACGGCGACGGCCGCAACCAGAACCTCATCCGCTTCTGCTTTGCCAAGAAGGACGAGACCCTGCACGCCGCCCTTGAACGGCTGGCCCAGCTGTAGCCGGAAGAGGCGTTGCCCCGTGGAGATCAGGCCCATGGCCTGACCCGGACCTGTTTGCGGCATACAGGCCCATCTTGCACCAGTGCATTCACCATGAAACAATGAATGCACATTCATTCCACGGAGCCAGACCGCCATGGCCATGCTCACCGTCCGCAATCTGCCTGATGAAGTCCATCGTGCGCTGAAAGCGCGTGCAGCCTCCCGTGGGCACAGCACGGAAGCCGAGGTGCGTGCCATCCTGGCTGATGCCGTCAAACCTGCCGAGCGAATCCGACTGGGATCGCTGCTGGCCGGCATCGGCCAGGAGGTCGGGCTGACCGATGAAGAATTCGCCATCTTCGAGAACGTCCGGGACAGGACATCCACACCAGCGGTGGATCTTGAATGATCCTCCTCGACACCAACGTCATCTCCGAGCCCATGCGCCGGGAACCCGAAGCCCGGGTATTGGCCTGGCTGGACCGGCAGCCGTCCGAAACCCTGTTCCTGTCCGCCATCACGGTTGCCGAGATCCGCAAGGGCATTGCATTGTTGCCAGCTGGCAAGCGGCAGACCCTGCTGGCCGAGCGCCTGGACAAGCTGCTGCTGCCGATGTTCCATGGCCGCATCCTGCCCTTCGACATTCACACGACACCGGCCTACGCCTCGGTCACTGCCCATGCAGCCGCAGCGGGGTGCACCATCGCCCCAGCTGACGGCTTCATCGCCGCCATCGCCCTGCAGCACCATTTCAGTGTAGCCACCCGCGACACCCACCCCTTTCAGGCCGCTGGGCTGGATGTCATCAATCCATGGACGACGGACTGATGCTCTCCCACATGCACCCCCAGCTGGCCGAGTTCTTCCAGTACCGGCTGGCCCAGCAGGAACTCATGAAGGAACTGGGCGAATCCGGCGTTGCCCTGTCCATGCAGCAGGATCTGCGCGCCCTGCGCGGCTGGTACAAGCTGTTTGGCCAGCGCGTGGGCGGCCCCATCCTGGACATGGCCGAGGTGAGCGACCTGGTGGCCGACACCGACGAGCGCCCGATCCGCTTGCGGCGCTACCGGCCGGACATCACGGCCATGGAAGCCCCTGCCCTCATCTACTTCCACGGCGGTGGCTGGAGCATGGGTGATCTGGACACGCACGATCGGGTCTGCCGTCGCCTGGCACATGCCGCGCAGGCGATCGTGATCGCCGTGGACTACGCGCTGGCGCCAGAACTGCCCTGGCCCCAGGCGCCGCACGACAGCATCGCGGCCACGCGCTGGATCCTGCAGAACGCCGCCTCACTCGGCATCGACGCCCGGCGAGTGGGTGTGGCTGGCGACAGCGCGGGTGGCAACCTGGCCGCCATTGTGGCACTGGCCTTGCCACAGCTGGCCTGCCAGATCCTCATCTACCCGGCCACCGACCTACGCAGCGGCTTCCATCCCCTGTACCCCTCGCTGCACGACAACGCCCAGCGCCCGCCGCTGACCACCGAACAGATGGCCGAGCACATGCGCCTCTATCTGGATGGTCAGGAAACACATGCCCGACATCCGCAGGCCTCTCCCCTCCTGGCCCCCTCCCATCGCGGCGTGGCCCCAGCCCTGATCATCACGGCAGAACTCGACCCGTTGCGCGACGATGGCGCCGCTTACGCACAGAAGCTGGCCGCAGATGGCGTGGACGTGCTGCACCGCAACTACGCAGGCCTCACCCACGGCTTCATCGAGATGGCGGGCGTGCTGGACTGCGTGCCCGAGACCTTTGCGCTGATGGCGCAGTGGCTCCAGGCCTGCTGCCGGCAGGCCACGGCTCCCGACCCGCACAACCCTGCCAGGCCTGCCAGTCCGAGCCACCCAGCCGGCCCATCATCGTGATCCCGGCCGGCGCCCGGGTGACGACCTCGGGCGCCGAACAAGACCCCCGACGACACTCAGATCGACGTATCCACCCGCACGCCCAGCCAGAACTGGCGTCCCAGCCCCTGATAGTCACGCACCGGCTCGATGTCCCGGTCCAGCGCATTCAGGAGTTTCGCCTCCAGCTTCCAGCGCGTGTCCAGCTTCCAGTCGGCACGCAGATCCAGAACCGCATAGCTACCCAGACGCACATTGCCGTCCGGACGTGATCCCACACGGGTGAACGTCGCCCCGGTGCTCCAGCGGTCTGCCAGATAATCAGCCCCGATACTGGCCTGATGCGTGGCACGACGGTTCAGGCGCTGACCGGTGCTGTCGTCCCTCGCATCCAGAAAGTCGAAGACCGCCGTCAGTCGCATGAAGCCCCAGTCATGCGCAGTCTGGAGCGTTGCCCCTTTCAGCGTGGCGCGCGCCGTATTGGCTGCACACCCGAAATACCCGGCCGGGCACGTGGTGCCGGTGCTGTCCGGGTCATAGCCGATCAGGTCGCGGATGCGGTTGCGATAGATCGTGATGCCCGCCCGCGTGTTGGAAGACTGCCAGACCAGACCCAGCTCGGCATTGCGGCCCTTCTCCGGCTGCAGCGTGCTCACGCCATAGTTCGGGTAATACAGATCGTTGAAGGTGGGCGCCCGGAAGCTCGTGCCCACCAGCGCCCGAACCTTCAGGCGATCCGTCAACGCCTGGCTGGCCCCCAGGCTGCCCGTGGTCTGCCCGCCGTAGGCGGAATTATGGTCATGCCGCAGGCTGGCCTGCACATCCAGCTGACCATACTGCCCCGTATATCCGGCCAGCAGCGCCTGATTGTGCCGCGTGCGCTGTTCGGATGCGCCGGCCACGCCAGCCGTGGCATAGCTGTTGCTGCCCACCTTCTCGTGCAGGTACTCCCAGCCCAGCACCACCTGCTGGCCCGGCTGAAGGCGCAGCGTGTTCTGCCACGTCGCCTGGTTACGCGTCGTCCGGTAATGATCCGGTTGCACCGCACCGCTGCGGTCATCATCCACGCCATGCGCCAGTTGCGCCGACGTGATCCAGCGCGAGGACAGCTCACCCCGATAGTCGAGGGCGGTGCTCGTGGTCTTGGCCCTACGGCGGAAGTCCGGCGAGGCATCCGACACCCCGGTGGCCGCATCGAAGCGGCCGCTGTCGTACTGCGCATTCAGCCGGGCCTCGGTGGCCGTCAGCCCGATGCGATGCCCGCTTGCGGGCGACACCCCCACGTTCACCGTGCCCATCGTGCGCCTGAAACCATCCCGATCAGGGTTGTAGTAGCCATAACGGTCGCCCGGGCGGATGGCCGATTCGCCACGATTCTGCTCATGCCCCACGCTGGCCGCATAGTCGATGGCGCCACTGGCACCGCTCAGGCCAATGCCCGCCTCACGCCCCCGATAGCCGCCCAGCGCCGCATGGGCCTGCAGGCGAGGCGCGCCCTTGCCACGCCGGGTGACCAGATTCACCACACCACCCACGGCATCCGCACCATACAGGCCCGAGACCGGCCCCCGCACCACCTCGATATGGTCAATCTGCGCCAGGTTCATGGAACCGAAATCGGTCTGCCCCAATGAGGCCGAGCCGATGCGCACACCATCCAGCAGCACCACCACCCCGCCGGCCGCCACCCCGCGCAGGAAATAGCCGCCGCTCTGGCCTGGCCCGCCATTGCGCGCCAGCTGCAGCCCGGCAAAACGGCGCAGTGCATCGTCCACCGACGAAAGGCCGCTGTCCTCCAGCATCTGCCGGCTCACCAGCACCACGTCAGCCACACTGTCGGTGATCGGCTGCGCCTCGCGGGTGGCCGTCACCACCAGCGGCGCCAGCGCCGTCGGTTCTGCCGCCAGAGCCGTCGACAGCCCGGCCCCAGAGGACATCACCAGCGCAACCGCCGCGGCCGCTCCGCGAAAGCGAAACACCGGTTTTTTTGGGGAGAAATGATTATCAGTAGACATGTCGGCCAACGTAAAAGAAAGACACCGTAAAGAACAGACACGGATTGCCAGAAATTCTTCGCTTTCAATGATCGCACGCTTCCAGCCACCGGCCATGGCGCCCTGTCGCAATCGCTATATAACCGTGTATATTTCGACTGTCTCCATTTCCACACCATCCATCCAGGAGGACCTCTCCATGAAGAACATCGCCTTCCGGAAGCAGCTGCTGGCCCTGTCGGTCCTGTCACTTGCTGCCGGTACCGCCCAGGCTGCCGAGATCACCGTTTCGGCCGCCGCCAGTCTCACCAACGCCTTCAAGGAAATCGCCCAGCGCTACGAAGCCAAGTACCCGGATGCCAAGGTCCAGCTGAACTTCGGCGCCTCGGGTGCCCTGCTGCAGCAGATGGCCAAGGGCGCCCCGGTCGACGTGTTCGCCTCGGCCGACCAGGCCACCATGGACAAGGCCGAGAAACAGGAGCTGATCAACCCCAGGACCCGCCACAACTTCGCTCGGAACACCCTGGTCCTCATCGTGCCGGCTGACAGCACCCAGTCGCTCGACAAGCTGGCCGACCTGAAAAAGGCTTCCGTCCAGAAAATCGCCATCGGCAATCCGGCCAGCGTGCCGGTGGGCAACTACACCAAGGAAGTCCTGGAAGACGCCCGCCTGTGGAAGCCCGTCTCGACCAAGGCCGTCAACACCCAGAACGTGCGCCAGTCGTTGGACTATGTGGCCCGGGGTGAAGTGGATGCCGGTTTTGTCTACGGCACCGACACCTACGTGATGAAGGACAAGGTCAAGACCGCCTTCGAGGTTCCCACCAAGACCCCCATCCTGTACCCGCTGGCCATCACCAAGGACAGCGCCCAGCCTGAAGAAGCGCGCCGCTTCCAGGCCTTCGTGCTGGCCCCCGAGGGTCAGGAAGTGCTGGCCAGGTTCTTCTTCAAGAAACCCTGATCCCGGCACGCCATGGAATCTGCCTGGCCAGCACTGCTGCTGTCCCTGAAGGTGGCAGGCCTTGCCACCGCCATCGACCTGGTCCTGGGCGTGGCGGTGGGCTGGCTGCTGGCTCGACGGCGCTTTCCGGGGCGAGAGTTCCTGGACACGGTGCTCACGCTGCCCATGGTGCTGCCGCCCACCGTGCTCGGCTACTACCTGCTGGTGCTCATCGGCCGGCGCGGCTGGCTGGGCGGATGGCTGCACGACACCTTCGGCATCAACCTGATCTTCACCTGGCAGGGCGCCGTCATCGCCGCCTCGGTAGTGGCCTTTCCGCTGGTGTTCAAGCCCGCGCGCGCGGCCTTCGAGGCCATCGACGGCCAGCTGGAGCAGGCCGCCCGCATCCTGGGCATGAAGGAAGCCGCTGTGTTCTTCCGGATCACGCTGCCCCTGGCCTGGCGCGGCATCATGGCCGGCCTGCTGCTGGCCTTTGCCCGTGCCCTGGGCGAATTCGGTGCCACCCTCATGGTGGCCGGCAGCATCCCAGGCAAGACGCAGACGCTGTCCATCGCCATCTACGAAGCCGTACAGGCTGGCCAGGACGACACCGCTAACCTGCTGGTGCTGATCACCTCCATCGTCTGCATCGCCGTGCTCCTGTCCGCCGGCAAGCTGGCCCCCGGGCGCATCGCTCACCGATGATCCCTTCGGCCTCAGGGCGCATCACTCACCAATGCCCCCTTCGGCCCCATCTCACGGGGCCGCGCCACCTTCCCACATTTCCACCCTGCCGTCACCGTGAAGCTCGACCTCGACATCCGAAAGACGCTCACCTCCGCCACGCGCACCTTCACCCTGTCGGTGCAGCTGCAATCCGCCCATGAGCGGATCGTGATCGTCGGCCCTTCCGGATCGGGCAAGAGCCTGACACTGCAGGCCATTGCCGGGCTTATCACCCCGGACGCCGGCCACATCCGGCTGGAGGGCGACACCCTGTACGACGCGTCCAGCCAGGTCTGCCTTCCCCCCCAGGCCCGGCGACTGGCCTACGTCTTTCAGGACTACGCCCTCTTTCCGCATCTGACCGTCTACCAGAACGTCGCGTTCTCACTCAGCCACGGCTGGCGCAACCCGCCCAGCCATCCCGAGCGCAGCCAATGGCACCCTTCAGTGGCTCGCTGGCTTGATGCCTTCGGGCTCGCCTCGCTGACCAGCCAGTATCCGGCCGATCTGTCCGGCGGCCAGCGCCAGCGCACCGCCCTGGCCCGCGCCCTGGTCACCGAACCCCGGGCCCTGCTGCTGGACGAGCCCTTCTCCGCCCTCGACCCCCATCTGCGCACCACCATGCGCCAGGAGCTGCTGGCCCTGCAGCAACGCCTGCGCGTGCCCCTCATCCTCATCACCCACGACGTGGAAGACGCCAAGGTGCTCGGTCAGCACGTGGTGCGGATGCAGGACGGCCGCCTGCAGGACTGATCTCTCCATCCGCCAGGGCTTGCGCCCCCGACAGGCACGCGCGATCATCGACCCATGGATTCGCGTGACGTTGCCCCTTCGCTGCCCCAGTCCAACCCCGACGCCGATGCCGTGCCGGATCTGCTGCGGCGCGCGGTCTCGGGCGTGCTGCGCAACGCACAGAACGGCGACCTCCCGCTGTTCGCCTGGACGCTGGGCATGCCCCAACCGGAACTGTTGGCCCTGCTGGCCCGGCTATTCCCCGAAGTCGACCCCGTCGAATCCATGCCCGATGCCCAGTACCAGAAGCTGCTGCGCATGTGCCCGCCAGACTTCGCCGCCATGCTGACCCTGCTGCTGGCCAACCGAAACCCCGTGCAGCCCGAACGCCTCACCCGCTGGCTGGCGCACGCCATCGCAGCCGCCTGCTATGGAGAACGCGAACTGTGGGAAGACCTGGACCTGGGCGGGCGCGACGATCTGGGTCAGCTGCTGCAACAGTACTTTCCCCCCCTGCATGCCCGCCTGCGCAACGGTCACAACTGGAAACAGGTCCTGCTGACCGAGTTCCACGCAACCTGACGCTGCATGGCGGCCCCTGGCCGCCAAGACCCCGGCCATCACTCCAGCATGGGGAGCCAGACCTGCTGCCCCGGGGAAAATGACGCTTCTTTCGCCTTGCGTCTCTTTCTCTTTTTTGCTTTGCCTTTCTCCACGACATGAGCATGCCTCCAGCAACTGCCACCAACGCCCCGAACACGACATTTGTCACAGATTCACCCACAAACCAGCACGTAGAATTGCACGGTTCCATCTGGATGACCATCGGCGGCGCCAACTTCGGTGGCGCAGGGCGTATCGGGCTGCTGGCCCAGATTGCCGAGAGTGGTTCCATCTCGAAGGCCGCCAAGGCCATCGGCATGAGCTACAAGGCAGCCTGGGACGCCATCGACATCATGAACAACCTGGCCGGCCAGCCGCTCGTCGAGCGCATGGTGGGCGGCAAAGGCGGCGGGGGAACCCGTCTCACCCAGCGTGGCCAGCAGCTCATCGACAATTTCAAGACTATCGAGAACGAACACCGTCGCTTTGTCGAACAGCTGTGCGCTCAGGCTGACGGCATTGCCGACGACTACCTTCTGATACGGAGAATGAGCATGAAGACCAGCGCACGCAATCAGTTCCTGGGCAAGGTTTCCGCCGTCCACCGCGGTGCCGTCAACGATGAAATCGAACTCGACGTGAAAGGCGGCCACAAGGTGGTGGCCACCGTCACCCACGAAAGCGCCGAAAACCTCGGCCTGAAGGTTGGCGCCGAAGCCTTTGCCCTCGTCAAGGCCTCGTCCATCATCGTTGTGGCCGACAGCGAAGGGGCCCGTTTCTCGGCCCGCAACCACCTCACCGGCAAGATCAGCCGCGTGCAACCCGGTGCCGTCAACACCGAAGTGGTCATCGAAGTGAACGGCGGTGGCACCGTGGCCGCCATCGTCACCAACGAAAGCGCCCAGTCGCTGGGCCTGGCTAAAGGCAAGACGGCCAGCGCCATCTTCAAGGCCTCCAGCGTCATCATCGGCGTTCCGGCCTGATAAGCCCTTGTCTGGCCCCTGGCGGGCCAGATACCCCAGGCCCGGCCTCTGCACGGCAATCCCCCCTGCAGGCGTCGGGCCTGTCGCATCAGGACATTGAAAGACTCAGGGGCCGTTGCCCGACAGGCCGTTCTCCACCGCGTAGACGGCAATCTGCACCCGGCTGGACAGATTCAGCTTCTTCAGGATGTTCTGCACGTGAATCTTCACCGTGCTCTCGGCCACATCCAGCCGCCGGGCAATTTCCTTGTTGCTCTCGCCCCGTGCCAGGCACTGCATGATCTCCCGCTCGCGCGCCGTCAGGTGCACCCGCTCAGGTGCAGCCCCCGGCTGGACAGAGGGCGGCTCGGGCGGCGTCACCGTCGCACCAGGCTGGCCGCTCCCTTGCGAACGGAACTGCTCCACCAGCTTCATCGTCATGGACTCGGCAATGACGGGTTCGCCACGCTTGGCCTTGCGGATGGCAGTCACCAGCGTCTCGGCCTCGACATTCTTCGTGAGATAGCCCACCGCGCCCGAGCGCAGCGCCTCTCCCAGCTCCTCGGCCTCTTCCGAGACGGTCAGGATCACCACCTTCGACTGCGGCACATCCTGCGTGAGCAGATGCAGCGTCTCCAGCCCCGAGAGCCCCGGCATGTTCAGATCCAGCAGGATCACGTCCGGGCGCAGCGCCTTGGCGCGCTTCAGCCCCTCCAGCCCGTCGGCCGCCTCGGCCACGATGCACAGGTCCTCCTCACGCTGCAGCAGCTGACGCACGCCGGAGCGGAACAGGTTGTGATCATCGACAAGCAGAATGCTGATGCTCATTTATCAGAACTGGAACTCAGGGCTCGACAAGATAACAGAACGGCAAACACTCAGGCCTCGGTAATCCGACCATTTCAGGACGCCAGCCGGTCGCTCTGCGACAGGTACAGGGAAACCTCCGTCCCCTGCCCCGGCGCGCTGCACATCTGCAGCTGCCCGCCCAGGCGTGCCGCCCGCTCGCGCATGATGGACAGCCCCACATGGGTTTCACTGCGCTCGGCCACCTCCTGCGGATCATAACCCTCGCCGTCGTCACGGATGCTCATGCCGAAATCACGGTGATTGTCGATGCGCACCGTCACCTTGCTGGCATACGCATGCTTGCGCACGTTGGAAAGCGCCTCCTGCAGAATGAACAGTACCTGAAGCTGCTGGTCAGGGTGCAGCGGTGCGCCGTCGCGGTCATCCAGGTGCAGCTCCACATTCAGCCCGGTCTGCCGGCGGAAGCGTCCGATCGTGTCGTCCACCGCCTTGCGCAGGGACTCCTCGCCCAGCCGTGTCCGGAAATTCTGCAGCAGCTCGCGCACATCCTGGTAGCTCTCGGAAACCCCCGTCTTCAGCAACGGCACGATCTCCTCCACCTCGTCCCAGCGGCGCTGCTGCACCGCGCTGCCCAGCATCTGCGTCTGCAGGTTCAGGAAGTTCAACCCCTGGGCCAGGCTGTCATGCAGCCCCTGTGCCACCAGATTGCGCTCCTCGGCCACCGCCAGCTGACGCGCCTTGATGCTCAGCCGCTGGTTGTCCAGCGCCGCCCCCAGGTGCTGCCCCAGCATCTCCAGCAGCTGAAGCTCGCGGGGCGACATCGTCGTGCGCTCACGGAAATGCAGCGAAAAGGTGCCCAGCGTCGCCTCCGGCGTCACGATCTGGAAGACCGACACCGCCTGGAAACCATCGCGCATGCAGCCGATCTCCTCGGGGCGCGGCAACTTGCGGAAGTCCCGGATGATCATCGTGCCGCGCTGCGTGGCCTCGCCGCAGAAGCAGGCATCGGTACGCATGCAGTGCTCGCTTTCCTGAAGCGCCGAAGAAAACCCCAGCGACACGACAATGTGCAGCCGCTCCCCCGACGGGTCCAGCACCCGGATGCTGCCCGCCGCCGCATGGAACTCATCCATCACCCGCTGCAGGAAGCCCCGGCACAGTGCCTCGATATCGTTGGGCTTGTTCAGGAACGCCGTCATGCCATAGAGCGCGCTCAGCTGCCGGTTCTGCCTTTCCAGCTCGGCCGTCTTCTGACGCACATGCTCGCCCAGATCCTCGTACAGGCTCTGCAGCTCGTCCGCCATCCGGTTGAAGCCTTGGGCCAGCACGCCCAGTTCGTCGGTATTGTTGACGGGCACCCGCACCGAAAAGTCCCGGGCCGCCATCCGCTGGATACCGCCCTGCAGCGTCTGCACCGGCCGGATGATCCAGCGGTACAGCAGGAAGATCATCGCCATCGTGCCCAGGCAGGCCATCACGATCAGCACGCTCTGCAGGATCCGCAGCCGGGTTGTCTTGCTGGCGTTGCCGACCTCCAGCACGTGCACCAGCCGGTCGGCCTCGGCCACGAAGCCCGGCAGCTGCGCCAGATAGGCCGTGCTGTCACCCTCCTCCAGCGCCTCGTGGGCCAGATCCGCCAGCTGATCCCAGCGGGTCGTCACAGCATGGAACTGCTGGCGCAGCGGCGCATCCGTGGACAGAAAGAGCGGTCTGCCCGGAAGGTCCCCCGCAAAATGCGCCAGGATGCGCCCCTGCTCCCGCAGGTCCACCACCACCTGGGCCTGAGCCGCCTCATCGTGCCGAAGCAGGTTCAGCCCGATACGGTTCGCGCGCATCCGCAGGCTGCCCGTCTCGTTGATGGCCGCTGCCGTGCCCGCCAGCTGCCACGACAGCCACAGCGTCCAGCCCACCATGCTCAGCACCAGCGACAGCGCCACCACGGAACTGATGACGATGCGGGTGGACAGCCGGTTCTTCCAGGCCGGCGCAGCCGCCTTGGCCTGCACCGCACCTGTCACCTGCACACCCTCCGGCAAACGGTCGGAGCCTTCCTCACGTCGCAGCCCGGCCTCGCCATCGGTCGCGGATGCAACGCCATCAGGCGCCCTTTCTTCCTCGGAAGCCCCTCTCCGCACTATCGTTATACCCGACTCGACATAACGACTGGAAGCGGCTGCCTGCGACAAGGACCCGTCGCGCTTCGGCGAACCTGATGCCCGGTCATCAAACGGCATGGTGCTTTCCATGGAAGTATCCGTCGAGGAGCCTCGGGGCGTTGCGCCTACTGCACCAATGGCGTGTCGGCCCCTTCCAGATCAATGCCTTCGATTTTGGCACGGCCCAGCAGAACCTGCACATACTGCCGCCAGGCCGCATCCCGGCTGGCTGCGGTCAGTGCCTGCGCGATGCCCTCCTGCACCTGCTCGAAGGGCAGCTGCTGCCCCTCGTGGCGACGGTTGACCCGGATGATGTGCAGCCCGTAGCGGGTCTCGATCAGGCTGTCGGCAATGGTTCCGGGAGCAATGCGCCACAGCGCCGCCTCGAACTCCGGCACTGTCTCACCGCGCTGCATCTGCCCCAGTGCGCCGCCGTTCTCTGCCGACGGGCAGTTGGAACGCTCGGCTGCCATCGCCTCGAATCGCTCGGGATGCTCCTGCAGCAGCGCCAGCGTCTCTTTCGCCACCAGCCGTAACGCATCCAGCGGCGTGCGCTCGTTCACGGCAAACAGGATATGGTCGGCATCCACCCATCCGCCCACCCGGAAACGCTCCGGATACTGCTCGTAATGACGCCGGCAACTGGCCTCATCCACCACCGGCACCGTGACCTGCGTGGACAGCAGGTAATCGGCCGCTTCCTCGGCATCCGCCACCGGATGCCCCTGCTCGGCCGCCTCGTCCAGCATCACCCGCTTCAGCGCCAGCGCAATGCAGGCACTGCGCAGCGGCTGCGGGGTGTCCTGGTGGAAAGGCAGCTCGGCTGCCACCTCATCATCGGTGATCTCCACACCATTGACCTTGATCGACACGCAAACCTCCTGAAAATGATTGGGCCACGGAAGTTGTCCTTCCGTGGCCCGATGTCCGGCCCGCCTGATGATATCGGACGGCCGGGATCATGATGAAAGCCATCCGCTGCCGGACGCATCCGGCAGCATGACGACAGCTTCAGCTCAGCGCTGGCGCACCAGCTGCCAGGCACGACCCAGGTAGGTCAGCGAGGCAAAGCCGCTCCAGACATGCACCAGCCGCGTGAACGGGAACAGGATGAACAGCGTCATGCCCATGAACAGGTGCAGCTTGAAGATGATGCTGACATCGGCAATCAGCGACGCCGCGTCCGACTGGAACGTGACGATGTGCTGTGCCCAGGTCATCAGCCGGACCATCTCGGCACCGTCCATGTGGCCGGCCGACACGATGATGGTCGTCAGACCCAGCAGCAGCGTGAGCAGGATCCAGATCATCAGCACCTTGTCACCCAGGGAGGTGACGGCACGGATGCGCGGGTTGGTCAGACGCCGATGCAGCAGCAGCGACAGCCCGATCAGGCACATCGTGCCCATGATCCCGCCGGCCGTCATGGCCACCACCTGCTTGAAGTGGTGAGTCACCCCCAGCATGTCCCAGATGGCCACGGGCGTGAGCAGACCCACCAGGTGGCCGAAGAACAGCCCCAGAATGCCCACGTGGAACAGGATGTTGGCCGTACGCAGATGGCCGCGGTACAGCACCTGCGAGCTGTCGCTCTTCCAGCTGTACTGCTCGCGCTCGAAGCGCACCAGGCTGCCCAGCAGGAAGATGCTGAGCGCGATGTACGGATAGATCCCGAAGAAGAATGCGTTGAAGTAGCTCATGAGATCTCCTCAGCGATAGAACTTCACCGTCTGCACCATGCCGTTGTCCGGCTTGAGCAGGGGTTCCGAACCGTCATTGCCCGGTCCGATGGTGTCGAGCAGCGTGTCCATGTCACGTGCCGGCGCATCCTCCATGGGCTGCGCCTTCACCGGCGACATTTCCTGCAGGACCGTGAACACGGCGGCATACGGGTTCTCGCGCTCGGCCAGGCGACTGCCCACCAGTGCGATCACGTGCACCGCATCGCCCAGCAGGCGCGCAGCCTCCTCGGGCGGACGCTGCGACAGGAACTCCAGGAACAGCGGCAGATAGTCCGGCGTCTCGCGCGGGCTGCCCACCTCGTCACAGGGCTCGAAACCGTGGCTCTGGTATTCGCGCAGCAGATCCAGCAGCGCATCGCCCCGCTCACGGCTCTCGCCGTGAATGTGCTCGAACAGGTACAGCGACTGACGACGCGACCGATCGAACTCCGCCACGTACTCTTCCTGCAGCCGGATCAGCTTCGTCGTGCGCAGATGCTCGATGAGCGGGCTCAGCTGCGCACGGACGCGCGGCGTGGGCTCCAGGGCTGCCTCGATCTCGGGCAGCGCATCGATCAGCTCCTGCTCCGGGTAGCTCAGCAGCGCCGAAAGCACTCGATAGATGATCATCACGACTCCTGTTCGGCTTCCTGTTTGCGGGGCCTCTTCAGCTGCAGGTGAATGACATCCACCTTGTTCTTCTTGCCGAAGAGCGACTCATTGGAATAACCCGACGAGCAGCCGTTGCCGAAGCTGAAACCGCAGCTGCCGGTATCGCTGAAGTTGCGCTCCACCGCTGCCTTGTGCGAGGTGGGAATGACGAAGCGGTCCTCGTAGTTGGCGATGGCCATGGTCTGGTACATGTCCTCCACCATCTCGGGCGTGAGACCCACACGCTTGATGACCTCGAGCGAACCCTTGCCGTTGATCATCTCGCCGCGCTTGAACGCACGCATGGCAATCATCCGCTCCAGCGCCTTGATGATCGGCTCCTCGTCGCCCGCCGTCAGCAGGTTGGCCAGGTAACGCACCGGAATGCGCAGGCTCTTCACGTCGGGGATGATGCTGCCTTCCACCGTCTCGTGCGGCATCTGCTTGTTCTCGGCTGCGCTCTGGATCGGCGACAGCGGCGGGATGTACCACACCATCGGCAGTGTCCGGTATTCCGGGTGCAGCGGGAAGGCCACTTCCCAGTCCACTGCCATCCGGTACACCGGCGACTTGCGGGCCGCCGCCAGCCACGTCTCGGGGATGCCCTCCTTGCGGGCAGCCTCGATCACGTCCGGATCGTTCGGATCCAGGAAGCACTCCAGCTGGGCCTTGTACAGCTGCTTCTCGTCCGGCATGGAGGCGGCCGCCTCGATGCGGTCGGCGTCATACAGCATCACGCCCAGATAGCGGATGCGGCCCACGCAGGTCTCGGAACAGACCGTGGGCTGGCCCGCCTCGATCCGCGGATAGCAGAACAGGCACTTCTCGGCCTTGCCCGACTGCCAGTTGAAGTAGATCTTCTTGTACGGGCAGCCCGAGATGCACATCCGCCAGCCGCGGCACTTGTCCTGGTCCACCAGCACGATGCCGTCCTCTTCGCGCTTGTACACCGAACCCGACGGGCACGAGGCCACGCAGGTCGGGTTCAGGCAGTGCTCGCACAGGCGCGGCAGGTACATCATGAAGGTGTTCTCGAAGGTGGAGTACATCTGCTTCTGCACCCCCTCGAACAGGTGATCCTGGCTGCGCTTGCTGAACTCGCCAGCCAGATCGTCCTCCCAGTTCGGGCCCCACTCGATCTTGTCCATCTTCTCGCCGGTCAGCACCGACACCGGCCGTGCCGTCGGCGGCGTCTTCATCCGCGGCGCCGACTGCAGGTGCTGGTAGTCGTAGGTGAACGGCTCGTAGTAGTCGTCGATCGACGGCAGGTTCGGGTTGGCAAACAGGTTCGCCAGAATGCGCAGCTTGCCCCCCTGGCGCGGCTCGAGCTTGCCGCTCGAGGTGCGCACCCAGCCCCCGTTCCACTTCTTCTGGTTCTCCCACTGCTTGGGATAGCCGATACCGGGCTTGGTCTCGACGTTGTTGAACCAGGCGTATTCCACGCCATCACGGCTGGTCCAGACGTTCTTGCAGGTCACCGAGCAGGTGTGGCAACCGATGCACTTGTCCAGATTCAGCACCATTCCAATCTGTGCACGAACTTTCATCAGACTTCTCCTTGTGCCGTTTCCGCGTTCACCGGCTCATCCATCCAATCGACCTTCGACATCTTGCGCAGCAGCACGAACTCGTCGCGGTTGCTGCCGATGGTTCCGTAGTAGTTGAAGCCATAGGCCAGCTGCGCATAGCCCCCGATCATGTGCGTGGGCTTGAGCACCGTGCGCGTGACCGAGTTGTGGATGCCGCCGCGCTTGCCGCTCAGCTCCGATCCCGGGGTGTTCACGATCTTCTCCTGCGCGTGATACATCAGGCACATGCCGCGCGGGATCCGCTGGCTGACGATCACCCGGCAGGCGATCACGCCGTTGGTGTTGAAGACCTCGATCCAGTCGTTGTCTTCCACGTTGGCACGCTTGGCATCATCTTCCGAGATCCACACGTGCGGGCCACCCCGGCTCAGCGACAGCATCCGCAGGTTGTCCGAATACGTGCTGTGGATACCCCACTTCTGGTGAGGCGTGAGGAAGTTGAGCGCGATTTCCGGGTTGCCGTTGGGACGTGCGCCGAACATGCTGGCCGTGGACTTGGTGTCGATGGCCGGCTTGTACACGCAGAAGCCCTCGCCGAAGTCCAGCATCCAGCGGTGATCCTGGTAGAACTGCTGGCGACCGGTGATGGTACGCCAGGGAATCAGCTCGTGCACGTTGGTGTATCCGGCGTTGTAGCTCACCTCTTCCGACTCCAGACCCGACCAGGTGGGCGCCGAGATGATCTTCCTCGGCTGCGCCTGGATGTCACGGAAATGGATCTTGTCGTGCTCGCGGCCCACCGCCAGGTGCGTATGGTCGCGCCCGGTGATCTTGCCCAGCGCCTCCCAGGCCTTCACCGACACGTGGCCGTTGGTCTCGGGCGCCAGCGTGAGGATCATCTCCGCCGCATCGATGGCCGTATCCAGTCGCGGCCGCCCCTTGCTCACGCCCTCTTCCTGCACGGCCTTGTTGAAGCCGACCAGGTCGTGGATCTCGTGCTCGGTGTTCCAGTTGATGCCCTTGCCGCCGTTGCCCAGCTTGTCCAGCAGCGGACCGATGGACGTGTACTTGCGGTGAATGTCGTTGTAGTTGCGTTCGACCACCACCATGCTGGGCGCCGTCTTGCCGGGGATCAGGTCGCATTCACCCTGTTTCCAGTCCTTCGGATCGAAGGGCTGACCCAGCTCTCCCGGAGTGTCGTGCATGAGCGGCACCAGCACGATGTCCTTGCGCGTGCCCAGATACGGACCACCGATCTCGCTGAAACGCTTGGCGATCAGCTTGTAGATCTCCCAGTCGGTCTTGCTTTCCCACAGCGGCGTCACCGCCTCGGACAGCGGGTGGATGAACGGGTGCATGTCGGACGTGTTCAGATCGTCCTTCTCGTACCAGGTGGCCGTGGGCAGCACGATGTCGCCGTACAGACAGGTCGTGCTCATCCGGAAATCCAGGACCGTCACCAGATCCAGCTTGCCCTCCTCGGGCATCTGCTCGGGCGTGCGCACCTCGGTCGGACGCACGGTGTCGCTGGCGTCACAGAAAACCGAGTTCTGCGCACCCAGCAGGTACTTCAGGAAGTACTCGTGCCCCTTGCCGCTGGACCCCAGGATGTTCGAACGCCACACAAACAGGTTGCGCGGGAAGTTCTTCGGATTCTCGGGGTCATCACAGCTCATGCGCTGCGAACCGTCCTTCAGGCCGCGCACCAGATACTTCACCGGATCCTCACCGGCCTTCTCGGCGGCATCGACGATTTCCAGCGGGTTGTTCTCCAGCTGCGGTGCCGACGGCAGCCAGCCCATGCGCTCGGCGCGGGCGTTGAAGTCGATCAGCGCCAGCGGCTCCATCGCCTTCTTGTCGGCCGTCGGTGCCAGGATCTCGCCCACGCGCAGCTGCTCGTGCCGGTACTGGCCCGTGTGCGCATAGAAGAAGCTCGTGCCGTTCATCTGGCGCGGCGGACGCGACCAGTCCAGACCAAAGGCCAGCGGTGCCCAGCCGAACTGCGGACGCAGCTTCTCCTGACCCACATAGTGCGACCAGCCGCCACCGCTCTGTCCCACGCAGCCGCACATCATCAGCAGATTGATGATGCCGCGGTAGGACATGTCGGTATGGAACCAGTGGTTCAGACCCGCACCGACGATCACCATGCTGCGGCCACGCGTGTCGTGCGCGTTCTGTGCGAACTCGCGTGCCACTTGTGTCACCAGCTCGGGACGCACGCCCGTGTGCTTCTGCTGCCATGCCGGCGTGCAGGGAACATCGTCCTCATAGGACTTGGCCACGTTCTCGCCGCCCAGCCCCTGGTCAACACCATAGTTGGCCATCTGCAGGTCGTAGACGGTGGCCACCAGACCCTCGCTGCCATCAGCCAGCTTCACGCGCTTGACCGGCACGTTGCGCGGCAGCAGGTCGTCCTTCTCGCCACCGAAGTAGCTGAAGTACACGGCCTTCACGTCGTCGTGCATGCCCTTCAGGCTCAGCACCGGATCGATTTCCCGGCCGCTGCCGCCATCACGCTTCTCCAGGTTCCAGCGACCCACCTTGCCGGTACCCGCCTTGTCCTCGCCCCAGCGGAAGCCGACCGAGCCATTGGGCGCCACCATGTCACCGGTCAGCGCATCCACCAGCACCGTCTTCCATTCGGGGTTGTTGGCTTCGCCCAGGTTCTCGGGCAGGTGCGATGCACGCAGGAAGTAATCCGGCACCAGCTTGCCATCGTGTTCCTTCAGCATCACCAGCATCGGCATGTCGGTGTACTGCTTCAGGTAATCCACGAAGTACGGCGACGGATTGTCGCGGTGGAACTCGGTCAGCACGACGTGGCCCATGGCCAGCGCCAGCGCAGCGTCCGTGCCCTGGCGCGGGGCCAGCCACACGTCGCTGAACTTCACCATCTCGCCGTAGTCGGACGAGACCGCCACCGTCTTGGTGCCCTTGTAGCGCACCTCGGTGTAGAAGTGGGCATCCGGCGTGCGGGTCATCGGCACGTTCGAGCCCCACACCACCAGGTAGCCGGAGTTGTACCAGTCGGCCGACTCGGGCACGTCGGTCTGCTCGCCCCACACCTGCGGGCTGGACGGCGGCAGGTCGCAGTACCAGTCATAGAAGCTCAGGCAGGTTCCCCCGATCAGGCTCAGGTAGCGGGCCCCCGAGGCATAGCTGATCATCGACATCGCCGGAATGGGCGAGAAGCCGACCACCCGGTCAGGACCATACTTCTTGATGGTCAGCGCGTTGGCTGCCGCAATGATCTCGGTAGCCGTGTCCCAGTCGGCGCGCACGAAGCCGCCCAGGCCGCGCACGCTCTTGTAGCGGCGCGACTTCACCGGATCCTGGCTGATCGACTCCCAGGCCGAGATCGGATCCATCGTCTTGCGGGCCTCGCGCCACATCTCCATCAGCTCGCCCCGGATCATCGGGTGCTTGACGCGCTGCGCCGAGTAGACGTACCAGCTGTAGGAGGCGCCCCGCGGGCAGCCGCGCGGCTCATGGTTGGGCAGGTCCGGGCGCGTGCGCGGGTAGTCGGTCTGCTGGGTTTCCCAGGTGATCAGCCCGCCCTTCACGTAGATCTTCCAGCTGCACGAGCCCGTACAGTTGACCCCGTGAGTGGAGCGCGCAATCTTGTCGTGCTGCCAGCGGGAACGGTAGGCGTTCTCCCAGGCACGGTCTTCCTTAACCACGGCACCATGGCCTTCGGAGAAGGACGAACGCACCCGGGAAAGGAATTTCAGCCGATCCAGAAAATGACTCATCGTCGATACCTTTTGTTTAGAGCAGCCAGCTTGCGCCGGCCATGTTCAGAAACCACTCAGCAGGGGGTGCGGGCACCCTTGCGGGCATAGAACCACCAGGTCACCACCATGCAGCTGAGGTAGAAGGCGATGAATGCGTACAACGCCATGTCCACCGAGCCGGTTGCCTCCAGCGAAGTGCCGAAACTCTTCGGAATGAAGAAGCCGCCATAGGCGCCCACCGCACCGGAGAAGCCCAGCACGGCCGAAGCCTCCTTGTTGCCCTGGACCACCGCCTGGCGCTGGGCCTCGGGCGTCTTCTCGGCTTCCTGCGTGCGCGCCGTCAGGAAGATGACGGGAATCATGCGGAAGGTGGAACCGTTGCCGATGCCCGTGAGGGCGAACAGCAGGATGAACATGCCCAGGAAGGCCGGGAAGTTGCCTGCATCCCCTTCCGAGGGCAGCGTGAACAGCACGCCCACCACGGCCAGCACCATCAGCAGGAAGGTGTAGAGCGTCACCGTTGCACCGGCCTTCAGCCGGTCGGAGATCCAGCCGCCCACCGGTCGCGTCAGCGCACCCACCAGCGGCCCCAGGAACGCATACTGCGTGGGATTCACGTCCGGGAACTGCGACTTGGTCAGCAGCGCCAGTCCGGCCGAGAAGCCGATGAAGGAACCGAAGGTGCCGACGTAGAGCCAGCACATCAGCCAGTTGTGCTTGCGCCGGAAGATGATGGCCTGATCCTTGAACGAGGCCTTGGCATCGGCGATGTCATTCATGCCGAACCAGGCCAGGATGACCGAGATCACGATGAACGGCACCCAGACAAAGCCGGCGTTCTGCAGCCACAGCGTTTTCTCGACACCCTTCTCCACATAGTGCAGGCCCTCACCCGTGAAGCTGCCCACCATGGCGCTGGAGATCACCAGCGGCACCACGAACTGCGCCAGGCTCACCCCCAGGTTGCCAATGCCCGCGTTGAGGCCCGTGGCCGTGCCTTTCTTCGCCTTCGGGTAGAAGAAGCTGATGTTGGCCATGCTGGAGCTGAAGTTGCCGCCCCCCAGACCACACAGCGCGGCCAGGATCAGCAGCGTGCTGTAGCTGGTGCTGCTGTCCTGCAGCGCAATGCCCATGCCCACGGCCGGCAGCAGCAGGCTCAGCGTGGAGATCACCGTCCAGCGGCGCCCACCGAAGATGGGCACCATGAAGCTGTAGAACACCCGCAGTGTGGCCCCCGAAAGCGCCGGCAGCGCGGTCAGCCAGAACAGCTGGTTGCTGGTGAACCGGAAGCCCACCTTGTCGAGGTTGACCGTCACCACGCTCCACAGCACCCAGATGGCGAACGAGAGCGTCAGCGAAATGATCGAGATCCAGAGATTGCGCCGCGCGATGCGCGCGCCGGTGCGCTCCCAGAACTCGGGGTTCTCCGGATCCCAATGATGCAGGACGTGTCCCTTCACGGTGGTGTCGTTGGCTGTAGGCATGGTGATCTCCCTGTCTCCTCTACTTCTTGTACTTCTTGTTATTGGGCGGCAGCCTTGCCCAGCACACCCTCAGCTTCCTCGCGCGGGTGCTGAACATCGCTGTAGCGGCTGAAGTGCATCCAGATCAGGCTGACCGAGACCGTGCCGAACAGCAGCATGAAGCAGCTGGAGCGGACGCCCGTCAGGTCAAGCGCGATGCCGAACAGCACCGGCAGCAGGAAGCCGCCCAGGCCGCCCGCCAGACCCACCACGCCCGATACCGCGCCGATGTTGTGGGTGAAGTCATCGGAGATGAACTTGAAGACCGAGGCCTTGCCGATGGCGGTGGCGATGCCCATCAGGAACAGCAGGAAGGTGAACACCCACGGGTTGTGACCGATATGGAAGCTCATCGGGCCGTTGACGGTGCTGATGGTCAGGTCGGTCTGCGGATAGCTGAGGAAGAAGAAGCAGATCCACATGATCCACAGCACGTACCAGGTGGTGCGATAGGCGCCGGCGCGGTCCGAGATCCAGCCACCGATGGCACGCAGCACGCCGCCAGGCAGCGAGAAGCAGGCAGCAAGGAAGGCAGCCAGCTGGATGCTGAAGCCGAACTCGTTGATGTAGTACTTGGTCAGCCAGAGGGCCAGCGCCACATAGCCGCCGAAGACCACCGAGTAGTACTGGCAGTAGCGCCAGACACGCGGGTCACGCAGCACCTGCATCTGCGCACGCAGCGAGGTGGCGGACGGGACGTTGTGTGCCGGGTTGGTGCGCGAGAACATCCAGAAGATGCAGGCCGTGACGGCCATGCCGGCGGCATAGACCTTCGGCACGAAGGTCCAGGTACCGGCGTAGGCGATCAGCGGCGGGGCGATGAACTTGGTCATGGCCGAGCCGGAGTTGCCGGCACCGAAGATGCCCATGGCCAGCCCCTGGCGATCCTTCGGGAACCAGCGCGCCACATAGGGCGTGCCTACCGAGAAGGAACCACCGGCCAGACCGACGAACAGCGACAGCACCAGGAACTGCCAGTATTCGGTGGCATAGGCCATCAGCCAGATGGCGGGCACGGTGGACAGCATCAGCAGGAACAGCACGATGCGGCCGCCGAAGCGGTCGGTCCAGATGCCCAGCGGCACCCGCACCAGCGATCCCGTCAGCACCGGCATGGCCGTCAGCAGGCCAAACTGGGTTTCGTTCAGCCCCAGCTGCTCCTTGATGGGGATGCCCAGCACGGCAAACATCATCCACGCGGCAAAACAGACGGTGAATGCAAAGGTACTGGAGGCCAGCACCGAATAGGCGCCGGGGGGAACGGGACTGTGCTGGATCTTGTCGACCATGGCGGAAATAGCCTCTTTTCATTCTTGTAAGGGGCCTGCCCCGGGGCTTTCGCGCCGACAGTCAAAAAACGGCACCGACCGTCAGGATCATCCCGGGAGACCCATGCGCCAGAATGTAGAACTTGTTCACATCGTTCACCATTCCTCATAGGGGGAATACCCCCACCTACCCCGGGACTAGTTCCAAAGAACTATATTCACCAAGCCACTGATTTCACGGGAAAAACACGCGGTGACCCGCAATATTTCATGCGTCGCACAACCATTCCCGACCGCATTCATGAACTTCATGAATGGAAAGGGCGCAGAAAAACCGCCGGATCGGCAGACAGTGCCAGCCGGCAAATCCATAAAGACCCTGTCGGATAATATTGATCGTTATTGAAAACGATTATCCATACACATCCGCTTCATGGTCCGCCCAAAATTTCGGGTCTGTGCCATGAAAAGGCTGCCCCGGTCATAGAATCGCCTCCATGCAGTCTTTCCGGCCCGCGCCCTCACGATCACCCATGAGCGCGCCCCGGTGCGTCGGGCATGCCGCTCCCTGCCATGAGCCGTCCGTCGCGCCGCCCCGCCATGTTGCCGGGCCTGTCTCGCCATCCCTTCTGAAAGCATCCTTCCCATGGACAAAGACATTCAGACCTCCTGCCCCGCCGCCGACCCTCAGCCGGTCGTGCAATCGGCCGGCATGGCCGCCATCTTCATCGTGCTGTCCCTGGCGGACGGCAACGAAGCCGCCGACACCGCGCGCGACGCCCTGGGTGAAGTGCCCGCCATGCTGCGCACCCTGAACCTGCGCCTGCCTGGTGCCGCCCTCAGCTGCGTGATCGGCATCGGCCACGACGCCTGGCCCCGCCTCTTCCCCGATCATCCCCGGCCCAAGGGGCTGCATCCCATGAAGGCTTTCAAGGGCGCCAAACACACCGCCCCCGCCACACCCGGTGACCTGCTGCTGCACATCCGTGCCACACGTACCGACGCCTGCTTCGAGCTGGCCATGCGCATCCGCGAACAGCTGGGCGACGCCGTCGTGCCGGTGGACGAGGTCCATGGCTTCCGCTATCTGGATGCCCGCAGCATGGTGGGCTTCGTCGACGGCACCGAGAACCCGCAGGGCCGGGAAGCCGTCGAGGCGACGCTGATCGGCGACGAGGATCCTGCCCACGCCGGCGGCAGCTACGTCATCGTGCAGAAGTACATCCACGACATGACGGCCTGGAACGCGCTGCCGGTGGCCGAGCAGGAAAAGGTCATCGGCCGGACCAAGTATGACGACATCGAGATGGACGACGAGGTGAAGCCCACCAACTCGCACATCGCGCTGAACGTGATCGAGGACGAGGACGGCAACGAGCAGGCCATCCTGCGCGCCAACCTGCCCTTCGGCAACCCGTCGCGCAACGAGTACGGCACCTTCTTCATCGGCTATGCCCGGTCCCTGGAGATCATCGAGCAGATGCTCACCAACATGTTCATCGGCCGTCCGGAAGGCAATTACGACCGCCTGCTGGACTACAGCCGCGCCGTGACCGGTACCGCCTTCTTCGTGCCGTCCGCTTCCTTCCTGGAAGACGCGCTGGGCGGCGACTGAACCCGAACGGCACCGACGCACCACCCGGGACAGGCGACGCCCGGGTCGGATCTTCCCGAAGCATCAGGTCGGTGCCGTTCGTAGCAGGAGGCCGTCCGTTGGGCGCATGGCCCCCCGCCAACTGATGCAAGCGGCCGCAGGGCGCGGCACACTCATGGGCCAGGCAGGGTCCGGGAATGGATCCTGCCCGGCTTTTCCTGATCCATGAGGGTAGGTTGCCCGTGTCCGCAAATCTTCCACCGCAAGCAAAGAACGAACGTGCCGACAAGGCCGATGCCGTGCAGCTGCCCGGCATTGCCCGCGTGCTGATCCAGCACCAGCTGCTGTCGCCCGAGCAGGCGCGGGAAGCCCATGCCAAGGCCCAGGCTGCCGAGAACGGCAACTTCCTCGACGAGCTGGTCATCAACAGCAAGGTGCTGAACCCGCTGCGGCTGGCCACCTTCCTGGCCGAGACCTTCGGCATGCCGCTGATGGATCTGGCCAGCCTGGACTTCAGCACCCTGCCCCTGGACCAGATCGACCGCAAGCTGCTGGCCGAGACCCGCGTCATCCCGCTGATCAAGCGCGGCAACCGCCTGGCCGTGCTGCTGTCCGACCCGACCGACAACCAGGCCATCGAACGCGTCAAGTTCCAGCAGCAGGCCATCATCGACCCCATCGTCGTCGAGCACTCCAAGCTGGTCAAGCTGATCCAGAACCTGGACCAGAGCACAGCCGACAAGCTGGCCGACCTGATCGGTGACGTGGAAGAAGAAGAGTCCGCTGTCGCCGATGGCGCCGTGGCACTGGAAGACAACGCCGACGTGGACGACGCGCCGATCGTGCGCTTCCTGCAGAAGGTGCTGATGGATGCGATCCAGGGCGGCGCCTCGGACATCCACTTCGAGCCCTACGAGAAGTTCTACCGGATCCGCTTCCGGGTGGACGGCGAGCTGCGTGAGATCACGCAGCCGCCCCTGGTCATCAAGGACAAGCTCGCCTCGCGCATCAAGGTCATCTCCCGGCTGGACATCTCGGAGAAGCGGGTGCCGCAGGACGGCCGGATGAAGCTGGTCATCTCCAACAACCGCGCCATCGACTTCCGGGTCTCCACGCTGCCCACGCTGTTCGGCGAGAAGATCGTGATGCGTATTCTGGACCCCTCTTCCGCGAAGCTGGGGATCGATGCGCTGGGCTATGACCCCGAGCAGAAGAAGGCGCTGACCGAGGCCATCGCCCGTCCCTACGGCATGGTGCTGGTCACCGGCCCCACCGGTTCGGGCAAGACCGTGTCGCTCTACACCTGCCTGAACATCCTGAACCAGCCGGGCGTCAACATCGCCACCGCCGAGGACCCGGCCGAGATCAACCTGCCCGGCATCAACCAGGTCAACGTCAACGACAAGGCAGGCCTGACCTTCGCGGCGGCCCTGAAATCCTTCCTGCGTCAGGATCCGGACATCATCATGGTGGGTGAGATCCGAGACCTGGAAACTGCCGACATCGCCATCAAGGCCGCCCAGACCGGCCACATGGTGATGTCCACGCTGCACACCAACGACGCCCCCACCACGCTCACCCGTCTGATGAACATGGGCGTGGCCCCCTTCAACATCGCCTCGTCGGTGATCCTGATCACCGCGCAGCGTCTGGCCCGCCGGCTGTGCACCCAGTGCAAGCAACCCGTGGACCTGGACGATGACGCCCTGCTGGCCGCCGGCTTCACCGAAGACGACCTGGACGGCAGCTGGCGCCCCTACAAGGCTGTGGGCTGCGAGCGCTGCAACGGCTCGGGCTACAAGGGCCGGGTGGGCATCTACCAGGTCATGCCGATCTCCGAAGAGATCCAGCGCATCATCCTCAATTCCGGCAACGCCATGGAAATTGCCGCCCAGGCCAAGCGCGAGGGCGTCAACGACCTGCGCACCTCGGGGCTGATCAAGGTCAAGCAGGGCCTGACCACCATCGAGGAAGTGCTGGGCGTCACCAACGAATGACCCCCCTGTCCGGCTGGTTCACCCCGGCCCTCCCCCACCGCTTTCCGAAAGAACCGAAAACTCCGGAGTGACGCAACAACATGGCAGCCAAGGCAATGACCGCATCGGGCGCAAAGAGCGCCACCTCGCGGCCCAAGGAATTCAACTTCGTCTGGGAAGGGCGCGACCGCGCCGGCAAGACGCTGCGCGGTGAAACCCGGGCCAGCGGCGAGACCATCGTCGTCAACACCCTGCGCCGGCAGGGCATCGTCGTCACGCGCATCAAGAAGCAGCGCTACAAGGCGGCACGCGGCAAGATCCAGGACAAGGACATCACGCTGTTCACGCGCCAGCTGGCCACCATGATGAAGGCCGGCGTGCCGCTGCTGCAGGCCTTCGACATCGTGGCCAAGGGGACGGACAACGGCGCCGTGGCCAAGCTCTTCACCGACATCAAGGCCGATGTGGAAACCGGTACCGCGCTGTCGCAGGCCTTCCGCAAGTATCCCCTGTACTTCGACAATCTCTTCTGCAACCTGGTGGGCGCGGGTGAACAGGCCGGTATTCTGGACGACCTGCTGGACCGGCTGGCCATGTACAAGGAGAAGATGGAGGCCATCAAGGCCAAGATCAAATCCGCCCTCTTCTACCCCACGGCCGTGATGGTGGTGGCCTTCATCGTGGTGGCGGTGATCATGCTGTTCGTGGTGCCCGCCTTCAAGAGCGTATTCGAGAGCTTCGGTGCCGACCTGCCCGCTCCCACGCTGTTCGTGATGGCGCTGTCGGACTACTTCGTCCAGAACTGGTACATCATCTTCGGTGGCATTGGCCTGGGCATCTACTTCTTCCTGCAGGCCTGGAAGCGCTCGCCCAAGATGCAGATGTTCATGGACCGGCTGTTCCTGAAACTGCCCATCTTCGGGCCGGTCATCCGCAAGGCCACCATTGCGCGCTGGCTGCGCACGCTGTCCACCATGTTCGCCGCCGGCGTGCCGCTGGTCGAAGCCCTGGACTCGGTGGGTGGTGCCGCAGGCAACATCGTCTACCTGCAGGCCACCAAGAAGATCCAGCAGGAAGTCTCCACCGGTACCAGCCTGACGGTGGCCATGAACAACGCCAACGTCTTCCCCAACATGGTGCTGCAGATGGCCTCCATCGGCGAGGAATCCGGTTCGCTGGACTCCATGCTGGGCAAGTCCGCCGACGTGTATGAGCGCGAGGTGGACGATGCGGTGGAAAGCCTCTCCTCCCTGATGGAACCGCTGATCATGGTGGTGCTGGGCACGCTGATCGGTGGTCTGGTGGTGGCCATGTATCTGCCCATCTTCAAGCTGGGCCAGGTGGTGTAATACTTCCATTCGCCACCCCGGGAAGGCGCGGACGGCAGCACGCACCGCCCTTCCCCGGAAACCGGGGCGGCCATGCCCGCATGGTCGCCCTTTCACATTTCAGGGGAGTCCAGACAGACTCCCCCGCTGACACACCCTCGCGGCGGCACATGACCGCAGGAATAGACCGCAGGGGTCTGCCCGGCCCCCGCCAGGAACCAGGGAAACAAGCATGGGCATCGAAGACATCTACTGGATCACGCCGGAATTCTCCGTGATCGTCGCCGGCGTGGTGGGTCTGCTGGTGGGCAGCTTCCTCAATGTGGTCATCCACCGGCTGCCGCTGATGATGCAGGCCCAGTGGGAGGCCGAACTGGAAGAAGCGCTGGCGCAGCAGAACCCCACAGCCGCAGAAGCTGCCCCCCCCGTCGAGAAGAAGCCCCCCTTCAATCTGCTGGTACCGCGCTCGCGCTGCCCGCACTGCGGCCACCAGATCACCGCCCTGGAAAACATCCCGGTACTGTCGTGGCTCTTCCTGCGCGGTGCCTGCCGCGAATGCCGCAAGCCCATCCCCGTGCGCTACCCGCTGGTGGAACTGCTGACCGGCGTGCTGGCCGCCGCCAGCGTCTGGCATCTGGGCTTCGGCGTCACCGGCATCGCCGCCGCCATCTTCTGCTGCGTCCTGGTGGCCCTCACCTTCATCGACTACGACACCCAGCTGCTGCCCGACAGCCTGACGCTGCCGCTGCTGTGGGGCGGGTTGCTGCTCAACCTTACCTCGCACGGCATGGCCCCGCTGCCCGATGCCGTCATCGGCGCCATGACCGGCTACCTGTCGCTGTGGAGCGTCTACTGGCTCTTCAAGCTGATCACCGGCAAGGAAGGCATGGGCTACGGCGACTTCAAGCTGCTGGCCGCCCTGGGCGCGTGGTTCGGCTGGCAGGCCCTGCCCGCCATCATCCTGATGTCCTCGGTCATCGGCGCCGCCGTCGGCATCGGCCTCATCCTCTTCAAGGGCCACGGCCGCAGCCAGCCCATCCCCTTCGGCCCCTACCTGGCCGGCGCAGGCCTGGCCATGCTGTTCCTGGGCGGCCAGGTCATGACCTGGATGGGCCTGGGCGTGCAGCCCTCGGTCATCATCGGGCCCTGAACGGCACCGGCTGGCACCAGAAGGAGCATGATTTGCCCGCAGCTTCTCGGGCTCCCCGGAAGCTGCCCCTCAATGGTTTCAGCGGACCGCACCAGGCAGGGTTCCACGAGCAATACTGCAGGACGTGTACGATGAAGAACATCGCACCCGAATGTCCCTGCTTCTCACGCCCTGCCCCATGTCTTCGCCTTCCCCCCTCCCCCCCACAGCCCATCACCCGCGCCTGTTCACCCTCGGCCTGACCGGCGGCATCGGCAGCGGAAAGAGCAAGGTGGCGGACCTGTTTGTCGAACGCGGCGCTGCGCTGGTCGATACCGACGAGATCGCCCATCGGCTGACGGCTCCGGGGGGCGCCGCCATTCCGGCCATCCGCACGGCCTTCGGCAACGAGGTGATTGCCCCGGACGGCCGGATGGACCGCGCCGCAATGCGCGCCCTGGTCTTTGCTGCCCCGGCACGACGCAAGGCGCTGGAAGGCATCCTGCATCCCCTGATCCAGGCCACCGTGCGCGATGAACTATCCCAGCTTGCCAAGGGCGACTCGGTCTCCCGACCGCCCTACATTCTGATCGCGGTGCCGCTGCTGGTTGAATCCGGCCACTGGCTGCACCGTGTGGATCGCGTGCTGGTGGTGGACTGCCCCGAAGAGCTTCAGGTGGCACGCGTGATGGTCCGTTCGGGCCTGTCCGAGGCGCAGGTGCGCAGCATCATGGCAGCGCAGGCCAGCCGGGCCCAGCGGCTGGCAGTGGCCCATGCCGTCATCGACAACGGCGGCAGCCTGGCAGACACGGCTGCCCAGGTGGACCGGCTGCATGCACGCTTCCTGGCCGAGGCGGCACAGGCCTGAAAGCCACCATTCAGCGGCCCGCACACCACGGTTGCCCGGCTCCCGCAGGCTCTGGCAGGGTGCCGGCAGTGTCGACAGGGTTATCATCAGGGACAGCGCAGGCCGCGCTGCCCTTGCCCTATTTCGGGCATTCCGGCCTCCTCACGGTTTCATCCGGCTGACTCCATCATCCGGCCCACCCCTGCATGCACCCATGATCATCTACCTGCATCCCTTCAACGAGCGTGTCCGCACCATGCTTCGGCTCGATGAGCTGTACCGCCGCTTCGAGCGCCTGGTATCGCGCAACGACTCGCTCTCGCACCACGCGGCGCTGGGTACGCTGTTCGAGATCATGGAACTGTCGTCACGTGCCGAAGTGCGCGCCGACCTGCTGCACGAGCTGGAGCGTCAGCGCCAGACGCTGGCCTCGTTCAAGAATGACCCCGATGTGGCCATCGACGCCCTGTCGTCGATCCTGGGCGAGATCGAGGATGCCGCGGCCGCCCTGCAGCAAAGCGCGGGCAAGGCCGGCCAGGCACTGCGCGAGAACGACTGGCTGATGAACATCCGCAGCCGCAGCGTGATGGCCGGCTGCAGCTTCCAGGTGGACCTTCCCTTCTACTATGCCTGGCAGCACCGCCCGCCCGAAGAACGGCGTGAAGCCATCATCGAATGGGCCCGGCCCTTCGGTGCCGTGCGCGAATGTCTGACCATCGTGCTGCGCCTGCTGCGTGAATCCGGCCAGAAAAGCCGCGTGACCTCGCAGAACGGCAGCTACCAGCAGCAACTGGGCGGCAAGACCTATCAGCTGGCCGAGATCCACCTGGACGAGACGCTGGGCGCCATTCCCGAGTTCTCGGCCAACAAGTACATGCTTTGGATCCGCTTCGGCCGCCTGGACCGCGAGTTCAAGACCCGCCCCTACGAAGGCAGCGTCGATTTCGAACTGAGCCTGTGCAATCTCTGATGAAACCCGCCGACGCTCCGCCCCCCTCTCGCCGCATCACCGTCAACTGCCCCACCTGCCAGGGGCCGTCCCTGTTTGCCCCGGAAAACCGCTGGCGGCCGTTCTGCTCCGAGCGCTGCCGGATGATTGACCTGGGCGCCTGGGCCAACGACGAATATGTGGTGCCCGGCCAGCCCGTCGAAGCTGACGACGACATCCCGCCTCCCGGCCCCCGGCACTGACGGACACCCCCGCGCATCCGCGCCGGGCGCACGACAGCCCCGGTGCGGATGCCATCCACACGCTGCACACTCACAACGCAGCGTATCTCTCGCGCCATAGCCCCGGGCCATCGATCCCCTGTCCGTTTCCTTCGATCGATTCCGCCCCAGCACACTGCGCTCCGCTCCTTCGCAGACCCTATCCTTCAGATTGGCAACGAGCCCTTTTCCACGCCGCCCTGTGGAACAGGGCCCATGCCGCCTCCGATGACCGGCCACTCCGGCCGATCGCTCTGGCAAGGATATGTGACGCGATGCACAAGCAGGTTTCCCGATCGTTCTCTCAGGCCCTGGCATTGCGCCCGGAAAGCATGGCCACGCCGCCGTGCCACCACGGTGCAGCATTCACCCGTTTCCGCCCCACGCTTCTGGCCGCAGCCCTGCTGGCAGCCCTGTGGAGCGCACCAACCCACGCCGCCCTCAACGCTGTCAACTACACGGTGGAATCTGACGGTACGCCGGGATGGGACGCCACGGATGGCCCCGGTCTCGACACGGGTCCGAACAACCAGCGGGTACGCACCCATGACGAAGTCACCTACCAGGTGGCCATCTCGTATTCCGGCGGCACCAAGGATGCAAAGGTCGAACTGACGCTTCCAAAAAGAGGCGATGGAAAGCCGCTTGCCGAGTGGCCCACGACCCCCCCCGCCGATTGCGTGGCAAAAGGCTCACGTGTTTCGAGCGATCGGCAGACGCTTGTCTGCGCCCTGCCGGACTACACCGGCTCCGGCACGAACTCCGGCAGGTTCAGGGCCCACGTCCTGGGCTCCAACGCCAACGGCACCCCGATGCCGCCCCCCACCCTGAAGGTCAGCTCGCTCAATACTCCCACCATCGCCCCGGCCACGCTGCCGCCGGCACTGACCATCACGGCTGCCCCGTTCTACGACGTGGTGGTCATGGACACCTATCCCGGCAACCCCATGGCCTACGGATTCCAGGCTGGGGGCGGCCCCAACAAGGAAGACGGCTTCTACCATCGCATGATGGTGGGCCTGATGGCCCGCAATCCCAGCGGCAACGGCAAGAAAGGGGTCGAACAGCTTGATCCCACCAAACCCATCGAGATCAGTCTCAATGTTGCCGGCTACCCGCAATCGGTACGTCTGGACAACTGGCGCACTCGCGCCAACACTGAAGCCGCCGACCTGCCCAGCGGCAGCTTTGCCGACGGCTGCGGCAGCATCTGGCAGGGTGCTCCCAGCCAGCTGGCCGGCCGCGGCATCAACGCCTATCAGAGGGTCGGTGATATCGGGGGGCCAAGCAAGGAAAACTGGATGGTTGCCAACGGCGGCGACTGTGAAGCCTTGCCTACCGCCAATGGTCTGCCGGACAACAACATCGTCAGGATCCGCCTGACCGGCGTCGACACCAGCCTTGCCCATACGCCAACCCAGATGCGGGGCGGCAGCTCCATTCCGCCCGACGAACACTGGGTCGCCAGCAAGGCCCTGGTGTTCTGGACGGACCTCAACGACTACCCACCCGAGCAGACCATTCAGCACACGCTGAGACTGGCTGATTTCAAGGCGACCTCCATCAGCAATCAGGCCGCCCAGAACACCCGAACCAGCAATGATTCGTTCACGCACGAACTGATCAACCGGCCTGACGGTTACTCCAGCAAGATCTATACACCCGACGCCGCCCAGCGCCCCCCGATCGGTACCGTACGCGATCCGGCCTATACCGGGGATGACTTCGTCGACTACATGGCCCATGGCCAGATCGTCAAGGCACGTGTCGTGTTCACCAACAAAGGTAGCGTCGCCTTCCGGAACCTTTCGATGTGCGAAATCATCGACAGGACCGCATTCGACCTGGCGGACCATTTCGGCGCCACCTTCACGCCCCAGAGCGGTGAGGGTGCCGTGCAGTATGGCGTCCGTTCAGGTGGCCGTTACTTTGCCAGCACCGACAGCGCCCTCTCCCCTCGCCTGTCCGCAGCATCCGTCACCGGAGCGTCGGAGTACGCCAGGGCCAACTGCACAGACCCCTCCATCACCTGGTATCGCAAGTGGCAGGATGCAGAAGCGGCCGGCGGCGTCACCTATGTGAAGGGCACCGGCAACCTGCCGGGAGGCAAGAGTGCCTACCTGTACATCTCGGGACTGAAACTGCGCGAGACTTGGGCCGAGACCATTGCGGTCGAGACGCCGACACCTTCGGTACGCCAGAAAGGCACCGAGATTGCGGAAGGCACCATCATCCGTAACCGTGGAACACTGGCGGCTGACAACATACCCGAAGCCTTGGTGCAGAGGTTTCAGCCTTCGCTGCGTGACCACCTGCAGGTCACCAAGGCGCGCACCACCACCCGCATCACCAAGAA